>Ga0302250_1000149_pt1 | contig 95448 bp, 89 predicted proteins | sample AAG_RA_Asp_MG_FD_193536 | JGI IMG/M metagenome (GOLD analysis project Ga0302250, IMG submission 193536) | Enriched activated sludge microbial communities from anaerobic digester in WTTP, New Holstein, Wisconsin, United States - AAG_RA_Asp | ecosystem: Engineered > Bioreactor > Anaerobic >... | reverse complement strand
CTCGGCCAACCAAGTGCCGTTTCAGGATAAAGACCTTCTCTTCAGGGCTGTAGTTGTGACGCTTCTTTCGCATGGACTTCCCTCCGTTCATGATGGTTTATCATAAACGGCAGGATTGTCCTATTCCCGTTGAACCAAGACAGTACATAGTATGATTGCGAACACTGCTGTCTCATAAAAAATGAAGATAAGGAGGCTCGGAGAGCTGCTTGGCGGTATAATGATTTTGCATAAAGATCATACAAACCAAGGAGATCCGAGCCATGGCCTATAGCGATACCGTCCTCAAGCAATTGCTTACACTTGTCCCAAGATATGAATTTGACACACTGGCTCAACTGCATCACGCGGGACAGAAATTCCGTTCCAGTTTGCTTGAACCGCCTTTTTCTTTGCCTTATTTTGTCCCCATGATTTGGGGACAAATCACCATGTGTGGGGACACGGTTTTGCCCTCAGCGATTCCCGCATATTTTCTGATCGGGCGGTGGATCTGGCCTACGGCCGCCGCGATTTCAAGTCCGAGGCCGAACGGGTCGGCTTTCTGTTCGCCTGCTCCCAGCGCATCGTCGGCCGCAATCTTGACCAGACATTCCCGGAAAGGCGTGGTATGGTGCGCATCTGCACCCGGCCGATCGTTCCGGCTGACATGTTCAACATGCACGCTGTGCGAGCTGCTCATTGCCCGGCCCGTGCGTCCACCATCATTGAAGGAGGTTATATGAACTTTCGTTGTTTGCTGATGATGCTCCTCGTTGTCGTGCTCACCCTGCCTGCCGCGGCGCATGCCGATCTGGACGGATTTCTCGCCGGCCTCAACGGCCAGGCCCGGACAGATATCGATGGTTATGGGGTGCGTCTGAGCGCCCAATTCGGCGTGCCCGAGACGCGGGTCCATTCCCTGCTCAGATCGGTTGCCGTACCCGCCGACGCCTTCATGTGTCTACAACTTGGCCAGATGCTGGGTCTTCCGCCCGAGCAGGTGCTGCGGACGTATAGCGCCAACAGGGGCAGAGGGTGGGGCGTGGTTGCCAAGGAGTTGGGCATCAAGCCGGGTTCGGCCGAATTTCATGCGCTCAAACGCGGCGATTTCGTGCTCATGGATGCTCCTGGCAGGGAACCCGGCGCACCTGGCCATGCACGGGGCAAGGGAAAAGAAGGCGGTCAAGGGCATGGTAAAGAAGCTGGCCAGGGACAGGGAAAAGGCAAAGGGCACAACAAGTAAGCCGGCACCCAACGCATGTCTTCTTCTTCCCGTGAACCGGCACCGCAGGTCTCGTCCCTGGAACGTTCAGCGCTGTTTGTCGCCACCCTGACCTCGTTTCTTGGGCCGTTCATGATTTCCTCGGTGAATGTGGCCCTGCCGGCCATTCAGGCCGATCTGGGCATGAACGCGGTGCAGCTGAGCTGGATCGCCACCGCCTATCTGCTGGCGGTCGCTGTTGTCCTGCTGCCGGTCGGCAAGATCGCCGATATGCGCGGCAGGAAAAAGGTGTTCACCAGCGGATTGGCCACGTACACCCTGGCTTCGACCCTGGCCGCCTTTGCCGGCAACGTCACCTGGCTGTTGGTGTTCCGGGCCATGCAGGGGCTGGGCGCCGGCATGTTCATCACCACCGGCATGGCTATCCTGACCTCGATCTTTCCTCCGCACCGACGTGGCCGGGCGATCGGCATCTATGTGGCGGCGGTGTACGTCGGGCTTTCGGTCGGTCCATTTGTCGGCGGCATCCTCACCCAGCAGTTTGGCTGGCGCTCCATTTTTCTGATCATGCTGCCCCTGGGCGCCGTCTCCATTACCGTGACCCTAACCTTTCTCAAGGGAGAATGGGCCGATCCGCGCGAGCAACGCCTCGACGTGCTCGGCAGCGTGATCTATGCGGCGGCAATCCTTGCCCTGATCTACGGCGCCTCCATTCTGCCAAGTTTGCCCGGCGGCATCCTGGTGCTGACCGGCGTGGGCGCGTTGGCCTTTTTTTTCCACCAGCAGCGGCAGAGCGCGCATCCGGTGTTCGACGTGTCGCTGTTCCGCGAAAACCGGGTGTTTGCCTTTTCCAGCCTGGCGGCCCTGCTCAACTACTCGGCCACCTTCGCGGTCACCTTTCTCCTCAGTCTGTACCTGCAGTATCTCAAGGGCATGCCGCCGCAGACGGCCGGCACGATTCTCATGGCTCAACCGGTGGTCATGGCCCTCTTCTCGCCCATTGCCGGCCGGCTTTCGGACCGGGTCGAACCCCGCTTGCTAGCCTCCGCCGGCATGGCGATCACCGTGGCCGGAATGCTGGTGTTCACCCAGTTGCACGCCGCCACGCCCACGCCGGCCATTGCCGCCACCCTGCTACTGCTCGGTTTTGGCTTTGCCCTGTTCTCCTCGCCGAACATGAGCGCCATCATGGGATCGGTGGCCAAGGAACAGTACGGCATTGCCTCGGGCGTGGTGGCCACCATGCGTCTGATGGGGCAGATGGTGAGCATGGCTATCGCCACCGTGGTCCTGGCCCTCATGGTCGGACGCGAGACTCTCACCCCGGATAACTATCCCCATTTTCTGCTCAGTATCCGCACCGTCTTCGCTCTTTCGGCCGTGCTGTGCGGGGCAGGGGTCTATTTTTCCATGTTTCGTGGCCGGCTGCGCCGCTCTTGAGCGCTGCCGGCGCGTGCTACACGTTGTGAAAACGGAACGATATGACAAAAGTCGATTGGAAACCCGGCACCATGATCTATCCGCTGCCTGCGGTCATGGTCAGCCTGGGAGAGACGGCCGAGGAGTACAATATCATCACCATCGCCTGGACCGGCACCCTCTGTTCCGACCCGCCGATGTGCTACATCTCGGTTCGACCGCAGCGGCATTCGTACGAGATTCTGCGGCGGACCCGCGAGTTTGTCATCAACCTCACCACCCGGCCCCTGGCCTTCGCCACCGACTGGTGTGGGGTGAGGTCGGGGCGTCAGTATCAAAAATTCGAGGAAATGCATTTGACCCCTGGCCCGGCCACGGTGGTCAAGGCACCTATCATCGTCGAGGCGCCGATCAATATCGAGTGCCGGGTCACCGAAATCAAGCGGTTGGGGACCCATGACATGTTCATTGCCGAGGTGGTCAACGTCAAGGCCGATGAGCGCTACCTCGATCCCCGCACCGGCGCCTTTGATCTGACCAAGGCGGAACCGCTGGTGTTTGCCCACGGCCAATATTTTTCCCTGGGAAAAAAGATCGGAAAATTCGGATTTTCCGTGGAAAAGAAACGGAAAAAAAGAAAGGTCGGATTATCGCGGAGCAAAAAATAAGGGACATCGTGCTCGATGTCCCTGTTGGCAGCCACCCGCGGAAGAACATCGGCGGATGGAACGGTTGGTGTTCTTATTGGCCGCAGACCAATTTTTTCGGTTCCTTGGTGGTGGTCAAACAGGTCACGACCGTGTCCTGCACCTCCTGGCTGAGATTGCCTTTTTGTCCCATGTTGGCGACGATCTTCTTCCAGTCCGCATCCTGTTGATCGAGCTTGTTGCAGATTTTTTTCAGGCCGTGGCAGGTGGTGCAGTTGGCTTGCAGGGTCTGCCGGCAGCCTTGTTCGGTCGCCTCCTGGCCCGTGCCGAGCGAGACAACGGTGAGGGTAAAGAGGGATACTGCGCCAAAGATAAGCATCTTTTTCATCGGACGTTCCTCCTTGTGGATGGATGATTGACCGTTTCCCGCCACGGGGAAAACGGTTGAACAGCGAAATGGCGGGGCAGGGACAGCGTGTTTTTGCCGAGCAACCGATGCAGTCTATTGCCCCTGTTGCGTCGTCGGGTTGCTTTTGTTTTTGTAGGTACCGTTGACCGAATAGACAAAGGCCAGGACTTCGGCGATGGTCTGGTAGAGTTCAACCGGAATTTCCTGGCCAAGGGGGATTTTCGCCAACAATTCGACCAAATCCTTGTCTTCGCGGATATGTACCCCGGCTTCCATCGCCGTGGCGATGATCTTCTCGGCGATCAGGTTGGAGCCGCTGGCGATAACCTTCGGAGCCGTTCCCTTGTCCTGGTCATAGAGCAGGGCAACCGCCTTTTTTGCCGTGCGCTGGTCGTCGGCCATGCAATCCTTCCTTCTCGCGTTTCAGGCCGTGGTGTCAACCATGCCGGTGAGCCCATGGACCAGTTTTTCCAGGAGCAGTTTGGTCGGTTCCTTGGCCCCGACCAGGAACTGTACCGAATCCAGGCGGCCGGCGGTCAGCCATTGTTCGAGTTCTCCCCGGAATCCCTGGATATATTTCGCGCGCTCCACATCCTCGGCTAGGAATTTCAAGGCGATCCGGTCCTGTTCGCAAAGAATGTCAATTTCCAGGTTACCCAGCCCCTCGAGTTGCAGATGGAGCGTGACATGATGCGCGTCGGTCGATGCTAGGCCCCCTTTTTTCGATGCCTGATTTCCCGGCTGTTCGCTGTCAATCAGCAGATAGCCTTGGGTGAGAAAGGAAAAGGGCAGGGGCATGAAAAAGAGCGATTCCCCGGCCAAACGGATCTGGAGCATCTGATACAGTTCGATTGTTTTAACCAGCTGATCCGCGTGCAGGGCGCTCGCCTCCGTTGCGTTTGCCTGCTGCGACATTTCCAGCAAGGCGTACTTCAGGGTTTGCACGGCCTCGTGCGGTCGGTTCTCCGCGAACAGGCGCTCCATCTGCAATCCGAGGCGCTTGAGCACGGTTTCGACTTGCTGCCCGCTCAGGTCGAGGCGTGCGGCTGCCGCCGGTTCCTTGCCGCTTTCCGCGGCCAGGAAGGCGAACAGCTGCCGCAAGGGATGGTTCTCGGCGAGTGCTTGCCCCGATTGGGGCGACAGCGGAGCCTGGGACAGCAGCGCGGCAAGCCCGGGATCCTGAGGCGGGATGGTGGTCCATTTTCCCAGGAATTGCTCGGCGATCGCGGGGGGAAGCGCGGCGAGCGTCGCCATTTCCAGGGAAGAAAACGTTGACGCCGCTTGCGGGGCGGCGGCGCGCGCGAACAAGGCGGCGAGATTGACCGCCCGTTCGACAGCTTGCGGCGAGAGCGAGCCGCTGCCCGCCAGCTGAAGCAGGATGCGGCTGATCTCATTGAATTGGGTTGGCGTGTCGGTGCGTGTGCCAGGGGGTGCCGTGGCGGTTGTCAGCGCGGTGTCGAACAGCTGGGCGGCGAGGGGGAGGGGGGGAGAGGCGTGCTGTTCCGCACGACTGATGAGGCTGTCGCTGAACAATTGCAGCGTTTCACGGGCGGTTGGACTGAGTTGAGGCAACTGCCGGGCCTCCTGGGCCAGGTTGTCGAGCTGCGGCACCGTTGTGGCCACCTGCCCCAGCAGGTGGAGAGCGCTGCTGATTTGCTGGGTGAGCGGATTGCTGGGGATGATCCGCAGTTCCACCTGCGGCACCAGCGACGTAACCTGCAAGTCAAGTTTCTGCCCGACCTGCAGGGGCGCGGATGATTCGGTGGCCAGTTGCCGTCCACCAATATCGAGCGTGAAGTGGTGAGGCCCCTGTTGAGCGGTGATGGTCCCCTGGAGAAATTGGCCTGAGGTGAACGGAGGGCGCTGGTGCTGACCACCAAATTGATCAACCGGCGAGAGAGAGTGTATTTCAGTGATCAGCGTCAATGGCTCCACAATTCCTCGCGCGTGTTGATCCGGTTACTTTGCTTCCACCACGGTGGCAGCCATGTACCAGAGCTCGTTGCATCCGGGCGAAGCCGGGAACAATGGGGCGCTGCGGTCAGGCCACGCGAGCATTTTCCCTCAGCTGCCGCCGTTGCTCGTGAAGACAGCAGGAGATGATCTGATCCCTGGTTTTGGTGGAAATGGTTTCAAAGTGAAAGGCCACTTGATAGCGGTTCTTGCGAATTCTGTAGGTCCTGACCACGTTTGCCAGGCAGACGATAGGCGGCGCGTCCTCGGGAGCGGTTATGACGAGCTGGATGCGGTGGTTGCTGGGCGGTTTCTGATCAAACACCGCCAAGATGCCGCTCCCGCTGAGGTCAATGGTCGTGCCGACCAATTTCCAGGTACGGCCTTTTATCTCCTTGATATTGGCGATATAGCTCGCTTCCACGGGCGTATTGATCGACACCCGGAAATATTCTCGCAACGATTCCGGCGAGACGGGTGCCCGTGCCGTGAGATGCAGGCGCCGATCGCCGACAATGCTGTCAAGCCGTGCGATCAGGTTGACCGTCTTCCCGTTGTGCTCGACGGCCAGGTTGCAGTCAGCCCCGAGTTTGAGCGCATCGGCCTCCCACGAGTGGGGAGGGCATACCAGTTCAATCACTTGCCCTTGTTTCTTGATTAACAGGGCCTTGCAACGGAAACTTTCCTCACGGTTTCCTGGGAGATCGACAATCGTCGGGGAATGGTCATCGATTGCCTGTAAGATTTCTTCGATGCTTTTCACGGAGACGTTACACGATGTAAAAGAAGTGGTTGACCGGCTATTCTTGCTGAGAAGGAGGTTGGCTTTCCAACTGTACCCGCATGCGCAGATACCGGCGTTGCAATTCAAAGCAGCAGGCCATTATCTTGTCCTGGCTTTCGGGATCGATCTGGTCGAAATGCAAGGCGACATGATACAGGTTTTCCTCGATTTTCCGACAACGGACCACATGACCGAGGGCCCGGATGACTTCCATGTTCCTGGTCGGAAGAATGAGTTCGATGTTGACCGGTTTATCCTTCTCCAGTGGGTCGCTAAAACTGCACAACAGTCCGCTGCCGCTGAGATCGATGGTGTCGCCGAGCAACCGCCAGCTTTCCCCTTCCTTGGCCATTTCCGGCGGAACGACCGAAGAGGCGGCAACACGGGTGGCTGCGTCAACCCTGAAGTAGTTGCGGGTTTGGGTATGGGTGACGGATTCACGTGCCACGAGTTCCAGGGTGGACGGGTCGGCTATCCGTTCGATGTCCGCGGAGACGGTGACCGTCTGATCGGTCAAATCAACGATGACCATACAGGTTCTGCTGATGTCGACCTGATCCATCGCCAAAGAACCGTGCGGGAAGGAAAGGGTAAATCTCGGCGGCTCCGCGTTTGCCAAAAAGCAATTGAGCCGTGCTTTTTCAAGAACACCCACAAGTGGAATCGCGGCGCGCAACGCCGTTCCCTCTTTGAGGTTAAGAAAAAAACTATTGAGTAGTGGCAAGATGTTACCTTCTCTCGAATTGAAAAAATAATTTCTTTCTAAATTGCCACAAGCGAGGCAAGAAAGGAAGAAATATTTGGCGGGAGAGAAGGTCGAAGTGAAAAACGCTGGCCCGGGCCAACGCGGGGGACGGCTAGTTGGAAACGGATATCCTCTTGCCGGTGTGGTCGGATGCGGGCCGGTATCCCTGGAGAACGGTGCTGCCCTGTTGTAATTTCTGGAGTTCGCTGCGTTGAACCGCCATGATGTTTTTCAACTGAACGGTCAAGCGGTTGTTCTGGCCGCGTATCTTGTCCATCAATGCCACCAACTCCCGCATCCGTTCGTCTTTCTTCAACGCGGGGGATTGTCGGAGCAGGTCGAGCATTGCCGCGTCGTTGCCCTTGATCTCCTCCTGCAGGATGTTCATGTCGGCGCACAGTGAGGCAAGTGTGTCCATTTGCCTGTTCTGCAGGGCTTGCTCGATTTGCCCATACATCTCGGCAATCCGACGATACTGGGTCAGCGATTGTTCAATCAGTGCGTTGTCCATTTCACATTGCCGCCACAAGCGGTCTGTAGGCCATGGTTCCAGGAGCTGCCGGGGTGGTTGCCCCCATGGCTTCCCGTTTTTCCGTTTTGTTCATTTCTATGGCCTGCGCCCAGGTGGCCCGCAGGTCAGCCAGCAGTTTCTTGACTTCATGCAGTGGCGCGGCATCGTTTTTCAGGTTGGCGTCCAACATCCGGTTCAGCATATATCCATACAGGGCATCGAGATCTTCCGCCAGCTTGGGGTTCAACGAATGGTCGAGGGTGGCGGCAAACTCGGAGACAATGGCCGACGTCTTGTTGATATAGTAGGCCCGTTTATCAATTTGACCGTTTTCGATCGCCTGGATGCCAAGGGAGATAAAACGGATGGCGCCATCGTAGAGCATCAGCATCAGTTGTTCCGGCGATGCCGATGTGACCGTATTGACCATGTATTGATTCGTGTAGCCATTCATTAGTTGCTCCCGCTCATCATGTTGCTGAGGATGGTCATTTGTTGAGAGAGATAGGACCCCTGCGAATTGAGCCCGCTAACCAGGGTTTCCATGGCGCTGAACTGCGATTCCAAGGTCAGCTGCCGTTTCTCCAGCCTCGTCTCCATGTTGGTAATTTGATTGTCGATGCGTTTTATATTGTTGTTGATACTTTGCTTTCGGCCCTGCAACATACCGCTGGACGAGTTGGTCATCGATTGCAGATAGTCCTGGAATTCGGCAATCAGGCCGTCCTTGCCGTTTTCTCCGGTCAACAGGCTGACAACACTGTCCAGGTTGTTGCTGACTGCGGCCGACAGGGTCGTATCGTTGACCTTCAGGGTGCCGTCTTTTTGCGTCTCGAACCCCAGCTGGGACAGCGAGCTGAAAACGCCACTGTTGGCAAACGGCTTGGTCAGCATGCTTTGCAGGTGGCGCTTGATCGAGTTGATTCCCGAATCGCCACCAAGCACGCCGCCGCCCTTTTCGTTGATGATCGATTGGCCGGTGACAAAACTGACCACCTCGTTGTACCCCTTGGCAAAGGCTTCGATGGTCGATTTGATGCTCTTGGTATCCAGACTGATGGACAGACTGGTGGTTTTGCCGACTTCCGCTTGCAGGAGATCGAGCGTCACCCCGGGAATCGCCTCGGTCAGCGTGTTGGAACTGCTGTATATGTCAACGGTATCCACCCGGATATGGGCCTGGGTGGCTGCTTGCACCGGTGGATTGGTGATCGTGCCGCTGCCGTCGTCAACGTTGAAGTCGCCAAGGGTATCGGTTCCTCCGCTCAAGCCGCTGGTACCCAGGGAAAAGGTTTTTCCCACATCCTCTCCCGTGAGCACCAGGCGATAGGGCGACCCGCTGCCATCGTTGATGATCGCTGCGGAAACCCCGAGATCCGCATCGTTGATGGCCCGCATGATCCCTTCAAGCGACCCGTTGTCGGCCGTGATGTCGATACTGTGACTGGTGCCGTCAATGGTGAGATCAAGGCTGCCCATGCCAAAGGAGAGACTGGTCTTGCTCGCGAAACCGGTGGCGGAAATCGATTTTTGTACCTGCGCCAGGGAGACGACTTCCACCTGATAGCTGGTTCCAGCCAGCGCTTCGCTGGAAACGGTGGCGGAGAGGTAGTCTTCCGAGCTCTGTTTGACCGAACGCTTGAGCAGGGTGTCGGCGTCGTTGAGGTTCTTGATGGAATCGGCAAAGGACTTGAGCTTGCTGTCCAGCTGGGTAAACGCGGCCAAGCGATTGTTGAGCCACGTCTTATCTGCTTCGAGACGGGTGATCGGCTGCCGTTCAAGCGACATCAATTGATTGATGATGCTGCTGGTGTCCAATCCTGTTGCCAGGCCGCCGAATTGAATAGTCATGGCTCGGTTCTCCGATGGTGCGGGTCAGCTGACGGTGTTGACCAAGTTGCCGCTGAGTTCCTTGAGGTGTTTGCTGAGATTGATCAATTCTTCCGGCGGAATCTGCCGTATCACTTCATCGGTATCGCTGTCGACAATCTTTACGATCAATTCCTCGGTGCCGCTGTCGCGCTCGAAACGGACGCTGTACAATCCATTTTCGGTGATGGATTTGATCTGGTTCAACAGCTCCTCGGGGTGCAGTTTGCTTTCCTTCTCCGAGCCGAGCGGGGATTGCTGCTGGCTGTCCTGCCGCCTGCGCTCCACCTGCTGGGCCGATTCGTTGACCCGTGGCGGACTGGCGCCGGTTGTGCCGAGTGCCTCGATATTCATCCGGTTACCTCCGTGTAATGAGAAAAATATCAGGGCCTGAGGAGACCGCAGGCGGTCTCCTCAGGAAAGGGGGTTTTTACTGGAGCAGACTCAAAGCCAGCTGCGGGGTCTGGTTGGCCTGGGCCAGGATCGAGACACCGGCTTGCTGCAGGATGTTCTGCTTGGTCATGTTGGAGGTCTCCTGGGCGATATCCGCATCCAGGATCCGCGACCGGGCAGCCGAGACGTTCTCGGAGATGTTCTGCAGGTTGGAAATGGTTGATTCAAACCGGTTCTGGATCGCACCCAGATTGGCCCGTTCGGTATCGATGAAGCTGATGGCGCTGTCGATCACCGAGAGGGAGTCGGTGGCCCCGGAACGGGTGCTGATGTCCACCGAACCGACCGAGGTGAGGGCGCTGCCCTTGCTTGCCGCATCCAGTACCGTGGTCGTGCTGGTGGAGGCGACCGAGTAGGATTTTTCCGCGTTGAAGGTGATGTTGCCGCCCACCGAGGCCGAACCCGCGCTGGTCATCGCCACCGCCGAGCCGGCTGCGGTGGTGCCGTCGGCCGCCAAACCTTGCAGGCTTTGGTTTCCAGATGCCCAGGTCATCTGGATATCCTCGCCCTCGGTGTTCTTCAGGGTGATCGACGCCTTGTCCGCCGCCAGCTCCGCCGTGACGCCGGTCTCTGCCGCCTTGGAATTGATGGCGTCGGCCAGTTCGGTCAGGTCGGAGAGGTTGGTGATATTGGCGGAAATGGTCTCGCCGGTGGTGTTCTTGCCGAAGAGCTGGAAGCTCTGGGCACCTGTCGCTCCCACCGTCAGTTTGGCGTTGGTGACCGCAGTGGCATTGACACCGGTGTCGTTGCTGATGTTGTTGATCTTCTCGGCAATGGTCTTGGCGGTGGCGCCAGCGGCCACGGTGATCGACTCGGTGCCCAGGGAACCGGAGACGGTCATGGTCTGGGCGGCCACGGTGTTTGCGGTGCCTGCGGTGGCTTGATTGATCGTGCCGGCGACCTTGAGCTGATGGGCGCCGATCTGGGTCGAGGAAGCTCCACCGACGGAAAAGGAAATGGTCTCGCCGGCATTGGCGCCCACCTGGAAGGATTGGGCGGTAAAGGTGCCGTCAAGAACATTCTTGCCGTTGAAGGAGGTGGTGGTGGCGATCCGGTCCAGTTCCTGCTGCAGCTGGGCTACTTCTTTCTGCAGAGAAGCACGGTCGGAACCGGTGTTGGAGTCGTTGGCCGACTGCACGGCCAGTTCGCGCATCCGCTGCAGGATGTTGGTGCTTTCCTGCATCGCGCCTTCAGCGGTCTGCGCCAGAGAAATACCGTCGTTTGCGTTCCGGACAGCCTGATTGAGGCCGCGGATCTGAGAGGTCATCCGGTCGGAAATAGCCAGACCGGCGGCATCATCCTTCGCAGAGTTGATCCGAAGACCACTTGAGAGACGCTGCATGGATTTTGCCAAATTGGATTGGGTTGCACCCAGGTTGCGTTGCGCGTTGAGAGAAGCTACGTTTGTGTTGATTGAAAGTGCCATGATATTCCTCCATGAATATTGTAGTGGCGTATTCGTATAGTTGGCATCCTTGCCGGTTGTTCAAACTGTACTGCTTGTCCTGCGATCGTTGTGGGTTGTGGCCTCCTGTTCGTTGGGTTCCTTGAGTATTTATTCCAAATGAATTTCTTGGTTAATTTTCTTATCGGTGCCGGCCCTTCTTTCCTTTAGAAAAAAAAGCAGGGTGAAATCTTTTTTGGGGCAATGGGCGTTTTTTTTTGTTAACAGTCTGTAATTTCATTTAAAAAAGTTTGCGACGCTGGGAAACCGTGATGGGCAGGCAAAAAAAACAGACAAAAAAACAGGCAGGAGCCGCGGGGCAGCCAAGGAAACCGTTCGCGGCGAAACGAGCTGCCCAGGATTCGGATGCCGTCTTGTCCAGGGTAAAGAAGCTAGAAAAATCAGGACAATTCGAGGCGGCGGCGGATCTGTTGCAGTCTGTGTTCAGGGCGTGGCCGCACCATCCCGAGGCCCTGTGCGCCATGGCCCGCATCCTGGCAGCCCAGAAACAAGTGGCGGAGGCCGCCACTCTGATGGCCCAGGCATTGGAGCAGGGGGCAGGCAATGCGGAATTGCTCTATAGCGCCGGCTTTGTGCAGTACCGGGCAGGGAATGTCTCCTTTGCCGTTGAGTCCCTGTTGGCGGCATTGAACGTCCAGCCGCGCCATCTGGAGTCCCTTCTCCTGTTGACCAATATTTTTATAGAAGAAAAACGATGGGAGGATGTGCTGACGTTTTCCTTGGGGCTGCTGGAGATGCTGCCGGAGAACGGGGACGTGCTGCTGGCGGCCGGGACGGCGCATCTCCGGCTCAATAATTTTCGCGAGGCGCACGATTTTTTATCGCGGGCGGTGCAGCTGGATGGCCAGTGCACCAAGAAGTTGTTGAATCTTGGCACGGTCTGCCGATTTTTGCGGGACTATGACCAGGCGGTGCACTGGTATGCCCGAGTCCTGGAACGCGATCCCGACAACGTCGAGACGCTGAACGCGCTTTCTTCGCTCTATGTGGACAGGCACCTGTTCGACAAGGCCAGGCACTGTCTGGATCGCTCCCTGGCCCTTGACCCGGGCAATGCCGACAGTTTGGCCGCCTTGGCCTATTTCCAGGTGAAGCTGCGGAAGATCGAGGAGGCCGAGCGCACCTATCAATCGTTGCTGCGCATCAACCCCGATCACCATGAGGCCCGTTTCGCATACGGCTCCCTGCTCCTGCTCAAAGGGGATTTCCGCCGCGGCCTGCCGTACTATGAATCGCGATTCGCGGTCATGGGAACGTTTCTAGACGGTCCATGGCCGATTTGGGATGGGCGGTCGGCGGCGGGGAAACGACTATTGGTCCGCGCCGAACAGGGAGCGGGGGATACCATCCAATTCTGTCGCCTGCTGCCGTTGTTGAAAAAGCTCGGCGCGGAGATCGTGTTTTCCTGCCAGCCCTCGCTGGGGCGCTTGATGTCCAGCGTGCCGGCAATCGACACACTTTTGCCGGTCACCGAGTTTCCCATCGACAAGGTTTCGGTCGATGCACAGGTGGCCTTGATGAGTCTCATGGGGGTGTTGGGGATCACCCTTGACACCTTGCCCGGCCACTGCCCCTATCTGGCGGTCGCGCCCGAGCGCATCGAGCACGCCCGCTCCCGGATGGTGCCGTCGGCCAAAGTGAAGGTCGCCCTGATCTGGGCGGGAAATCCACGGCAGACGGATGACCACAACCGGTCCATGACCCTGGCCCAGTTGGCGCCGCTGGGCGAACTGGCCGACGAGATCGACTTCTATTCCCTTCAGGTCGGGCCGGCGCAGCAGCAGGTGGCCGGTGACGGCGGCGTGTTGCGATTGAAGGATGTGTCCGCCGAGCTCCATGACTATGCCGACACGGCCGCCTTCATGGCGTGCATGGATCTCGTGGTCAGCGTCTGCACCTCCACCGTGCATTTGGCTGGAGCGCTCGCCCTGCCCACCGTCGCGCTGCTTCCATTTGCCGCCGACTGGCGATGGTTCACGGATCGGGATGATTCGCCCTGGTACCCCACCGTCCGCCTGCTGCGCCAGCCCGGTCCGGGGGAATGGCAGCCTGTCATCCAAACATTGCATCAGGTTCTTCGCCAGACGGCACGGAGGTGACCATGGAACAGCACGAGGTGGAACAGAAGCTCGACCGGGCCGAGGCCCTCTATGGCGAGCGGAACGTGGAAGCGGCGGCCGAACTGCTGGTGGACATTCTCAATGCCCATCCCAATCATTCGCGAGCCCTGGCCGATCTCGGCGTTGTCTGCTATGCGGTGGAGCACTACGAAGACGCGGTCATGCTGTTTGCCCGGTCCGTGAGTGCCGATAACACCAATTTCGAGGCCCTGAACAGCCTGATGCAGATGTTTGTCGCCGGTGGTCTGCCGGATCAGGCCCTGTTGCTGTGGGATGAGTTCGGCGCCTTCCTGTCGCGACCGCAGCAACAGCAGCTGCGCCGGCTTCTGCCCCGGAAGGGCAAGGAACGCATCAAGCCCACGCGGGTACAGGTCGGGAAGGTCCATTTTTCGTTGTTCCTTGATCCCCACGAGTTCAGCCATCGGCACATGCTGGACCATTTCCAGCGCGGTCTGACCTACGAGGAGGAAACAACCTGCCTTTTTCTGCAGCAGCTGGCGCGGGGCGACACGGTGATCGACGTCGGCGGCCATGTGGGGTATTTCACCCTGCTGGCGGCACACCTGGTCGGAAAGCCGGGCCGGGTGCTGACTTTTGAACCTTCCACCAAGAATTACCGCAAGATTCTCCTGCATCTGCGGAAAAATCGCCTGGTCAACGCCCAGGTGTTCAACCATGCGCTTGGCAGCACCCGTGGCACGGGCCGGTTTTTCATCAACCTCGACAACTACGGCGGCCATGCGCTGTGGGATATTGCCACCCATGAGTTCAACCAGCGGTCGAGTTGGTGTCCGTTGGTCAAACAGATCGGCATCCAGCGGCTGGACGATCTGATTTCCATCGAGGAGGCGAGGAACGTCAAACTGATCAAAATCGATACCGAAGGTTCCGAGCTTGCCGTTCTGCAGGGAGCTCGCGCCACGCTTGGCGAGGGGCGCGTTCCGTTCGTGGTTTGCGAGATCAACAGGTTTGCCCTGGAGCACATGGGGGGCAGCGAACAGGCTTTGCGTGCGGAGATGGCCGCCTTGGGCTACAGCACCTATGCCTTTGTCGGACAGGGGGCGGAGGTGCGGCAGCTTAGCCCGAGCGAGACCGTGCTTTCGGAGCATGTGTTCAACCTGCTTTTCAGTCGAGAGCGGTTCTAGGCCGCTTGGCCGGAACCATGGTGGCCTTGAAGGAGGCGAGCATGAAGGGATTGCAGCGATTGGGCTGTTTTATCGATACGTTGAAAGCGGATGTCTATCCGGAAATTCCATCTGAACCGCACCTGTCCATTACCCGGCAGATGATCGAGCGGCTGTTGGCCAAACAGGGGGTCGAGCCGGGGCAACAGGTCCTGGATATCGGGTGCGGCCAAGGCTTGGCCTTGCGCCACTTTCTTGCCGCCGGCCTGAAGCCGGTCGGCATCGCCCTGGGCGAGGATGTGCTGATCTGTCAGCAGCAAGGGCTGGATGTTCGCTCCATGGATCAGTCCTTCCTGGAGTTCGACGACAACTCATTTGACATCATCTGGTGCCGGCATGCCCTGGAACATTCCATCTTTCCTTATTTCACCCTTGCGGAATTCAAACGAGTGTTGAGGTCGGGCGGCCGTCTGTATATCGAGGTGCCGGCTCCCGACACCAGCTGCCACCACGAAACCAACCCCAACCATTACAGTGTGCTGGGAAAAAGCATGTGGCGCAGCCTATTCGTGCGGGCGGGGTTCGCGGTGGAGGAGGAGATCGATATCGATTTTACCGTTCCGGCCGGGCCGGACCAGTATTGGAGCTTTTTTCTCAGCCTGCCGGCTTAATGGCCGGGAAGAATATCCTCGCGGCCTATCCCGTCGTAGCGGAGGAGGGTGTTCAGCAGGGACCGCGCGCTCTGTGTCCAGGTAAGCCGCTGCAAATCCTGACCGGCCCGTTCGCCCAGGCGACGGAGTTCCTGACGGTGGTGATAGGCATATTCGATGAGCGCGACCAGCTGATCCACCGAGGGCTCTTCCCAGTCCGCCCAGAGATTGCCCGCTGCGTCATACAGTTGATAGGGGTGGAGCTCGTCGAGGAGCAGGGCGTTCTCCCTGGTCACCACATCCTTGTGCCCGCTGGTGCAGGAGGCAATCACCGGTTTGGCGCAGGCCATGTATTCCATCAGCACCAGATTGGTGCCGCCCTCGCAGCGATTGGGGAAAACGGCGAGATCGGTTTTGGCGTAGAGCTCCCGCAGCGATTGATTGTCGACTAGGTCAAGGGTGATGATCCGATCCGGATCCAGGTCGTTTTTGCGATAGATGTGGAGCATGAATTCCTTCCAGCTTTCTCCCTTGGCTTCGAACTGGATGTGCCGCGAGTGCTGAAAGAGAGCGATGGTCTGGGGCCAGGAGTTGTACCAGCAGTTGATCAGGACCATGTCCTGATATTTCTTCTGGAGTATCTTGAATGCACTCAGGACCAGGTCCTGTCCCTTGCGCAGCTCGAATTTGCCTCCGGAAAAAATGATGAACAGGTTGTTCTCTTCTTTGGGCGGCAGGGGGAAAAAACGGCTTGTGTCGATCCCCTGGATGAGTAGGTCGCTGTGCTCGACGCCTTTTTCCCGGAGTTTGTCGAGGCACCAGGTGGACCCGGCCAGCACGCACTCGTACTGGGCGCTGTTCTCCACTGACCGGGCGGTGAGTTCGTTTTCAAAAAAGGTGTAGCCGAAGTTCTTTGTTCCCCTCACCTGGTGCAAGGCATTGAACTCCAGGTCGGCCAAGGCGTGGAACACGCTGCCCGTGACATACGGCGGTGTGTGCTCGTCCACCATTCGAACGTCACGGTACATGCCGCCCAGTTCCTGGCGAAGGTAGTGGCTGCAGACGCCCCATCCGAAGTTGGTTCCTTGGGCCAGGGCGAGATAGAGGGGAAGCGGCATGGATGCACCAATAGGTTGTCAAGAGGGGGAGAAGGGGGATCGGGAAAGAGCTTACTGCCAGTTGCCCGGAATTGCAAATTCTTGCGGTTTTTTTGGCTTCAGGGAGGCCGCTTCTTCCCACAGAAGTCTGTCGGCATAGCCATTGGCCAAAAAGCAGTTGGAGACCAACTGGTTGCCCCTGCGGGCACCGGTGCAGGGATCGTTATTTTGCCGGTAGACGGCGGACGCATCTCTGTTATAGTGAAACATGACGATTTTCATGGCTGATCCTTGAACAGTACAGGTATCGGAGGCGGTCAAGGACCGCCTCCGGAAAGGGACGTTGCTCGGGAAGCTCTTATCCCTGGAGCAGTTGCAGGGCCAGCTGCGGGGTTTGGTTGGCCTGGGTGAGGATGGCGACGCCGGCCTGCTGGAGAATGTTGTTCTTGGTCATTTCCGAGGTTTCCTGGGCGATGTCGGCATCCCGGATTCGCGATCGGGCCGCGGTCAGGTTTTCGGACACGTTCTGCAGGTTGGCGATGGTCGCTTCAAAGCGATTCTGAATGGCGCCGAGATCGCCCCGCTGAGCATCGATTTTTCCCAGGGCCGCGTCAACGATCTTCAACGCGTCATTGGCTCCCTCGACATCGCTGATGTCGATGGCGGTAACCTCCTCGAAACTGGCGATCACGGTGGCGTTGGCCGCTGTCGAGAGAATGGACCCTGCCGCCACGCCGACATTGGAGGAGAGGGTGTACGAATCCTGCGAGGAGAATTCAATCACGCCCGACACCCGGGTGGAGTCGGTACCGCCGGAAGTGAGTGTTTCGGCGTTGTTGTCGGCGGCCGTGGCTTTAATGGTCGCGCTGGCGGTTGAATGGGAAAAGTTGCTGATTTGAATGTCTTTTCCTTCGGCCTGGACCAGGGTGAGCTTTCCGGCGTCGACGGTGGCCGTCACCCCGGTGGTGCCGCTCTGGTCGTTGATCACCGTTGCCAGCTCGCTCATGTCGGTGGTGGTGACCGAGGCGTTGACGGTCGCGATATTGCCGCCTGAGCCGATGGTCAGATTGACCACGCCGGAGGCCGACAAGCCATCGAGGGTCACTTCGGTTCTCGCGGTGGCGGTCACGCCGGTTTTGGAGGCCGAGTTGGTCACCTGGCTGGCGATCTCCCAGGCGGTGGCGCCGGCGCCGATGATCAGGTTGTCGGTTCCCTTGGAACCGGTGATGGTCAAAGTTTGCGCGGCGATGGTATTGGTGGTCGGGGGCGTGGCATTGGCTGCGGTCGACGAGCCAGCGCCTTGGTTGGCCGTGGTGTTGATGGCATTGTGATAGTACCGGCCCAGATCGTCGGCGGCCATGGACTTGATGGAAAAGCCAATGGTTTCGTTGGGGTTGGGACCAACCTGGAACTGCTGGGAAACAAAGGAGCCGTCGAGGATTTTCAACCCGTTGAAAGTGGTTGAATTGGCGATCCGGTTCATTTCCGTCTTCAGCTGGTTGACCTCGGCCTGGAGGGCGGATCGGTCAGCGGCGGAGTTGGTGGCGTTGGCTGCCTGCACGGCCAGTTCCCGCATGCGTTGCAGGATGTTGGTCGATTCCTGCATCGCGCCTTCAGCGGTCTGGGCGAGCGAGATGCCGTCGTTGGCGTTGCGCGTGGCCTGGTTCAGGCCGCGGATCTGGGAGGTCATCCGGTCGGAGATGGCGAGACCGGCTGCATCGTCCTTGGCGGAGTTGATGCGGAGTCCGGAAGAGAGCCGCTCCATCGAGGTGGCGAGATCGCCTTGGGAGCGGGATAAATTTCTTTGGGCATTCAGGGACGCGACGTTTGTATTGATCGTTAAAGCCATGGTTTCCTCCATGAATTTTTAGCCGTGGTCTTCCAATGACGGACTTTCGGCTAACGATACAAACGTAACTGCTCTCTCAATGCGCTCTGCTGTCTCTCGAAAAACGTTTCGGAGTGTTTCCGATTGGGCTTAAGGTTTTTTTTTACGGCCCTCTTTTTTTCAGAGGCGATGGAGAGGCATCGGTCGGGAGAAATGCGTAAAACATCCTGTTATTAATGGATTCGAGAGAATCGAACGCGTTCAAGAGGTTCGGCAAGGAGGATATATGCGGGTGGCCAACAGGAAAAGAGTACTCGTTACCGGCGGCGCCGGGTTTTTGGGATCGCATCTGTGCGAGCGACTGCTCAACGAAAACTGCGATGTGCTGTGCCTCGATAATTTTTACAGCGGCACCAAGGACAACGTGGCCCATCTGCTCAATAATCCCTTTTTTGAATTGATCCGCCATGACGTCACCTTTCCGCTCTATGTGGAGGTTGACGAGATCTTCAACCTAGCCTGTCCGGCGTCGCCCATTCATTACCAATGGGATCCTGTGCAGACCACCAAAACGAGCGTTCATGGCGCCATCAACATGCTCGGACTGGCCAAGCGAACCAAGGCCAAAATTTTTCAGGCATCGACCAGCGAAGTCTACGGCGATCCGGAAGTGCATCCGCAGCCGGAAAGCTATTGGGGCCGGGTCAACCCTATCGGTATCCGCTCCTGCTACGATGAGGGCAAGCGCTGCGCCGAGACGTTATTTTTCGATTACCGTCGGCAGCACGGCCTGGAGATCAAGGTGGTGCGCATTTTCAACACCTACGGTCCCCGCATGCATCCCAATGACGGCCGGGTGGTCAGCAATTTCATTGTCCAGGCCCTGCGCGGCGAGGACATCACCATCTATGGCGATGGTCTGCAAAGCCGCAGTTTCTGCTATGTGGACGATTTGATCGAGGGATTCATGCGCATGATGGCCAGTCCCCAGGAGGTGACCGGACCCATCAACATGGGCAACCCCGATGAATTCACCATTAGGCAACTTGCCGAAACCATCCTCGCCATGGTCGGCGGCACATCCAAACTGGTGTTCAAACCCCTGCCCCAGGACGACCCTCGACAGCGTCAGCCGGATATCACCGTCGCCAGGACCGTGCTGGGGTGGCAGCCGCAGGTCCGGCTTGCTGCTGGATTGGAGCCAACCATTGCCTATTTTCGCGAGGTTCTCGATCTCGGCGGGAAAGGCTGACGCCAGGTTGACGATTTTCTTATGCACAGGGATGAAGGCCGTGTCCGCTGGGTGCCAGTTGTCCGCCCGGGATTTCGACCGTGGACGACCTCCGCGCTTGCGCTGAGTCTTTGAGTGGTATTAGACAGTGAACGGGACGGGCCCGCCGCTGTGACGAACATTGCAACCGTGAGGCAAACCATGCACCATCTTTTCCAACCGCTTCAAATTGGCCCCCTCACCCTTCCCAATCGTATCCTCATGGCGCCGCTGACCCGGTGCCGGGCCGACAGCGCCCACGTGCCCACGGAGCTGATGGCCGAGCAGTATGCCCAGCGGGCGAGCGCTGGCCTGATCATTGCCGAGGCGACCATGGTCATGGAGGGGCACTGTGCCTTCCAGACCGAACCCGGCCTGTACAATCAGGCGCAAATCGACGGTTGGCGTCGGGTGACCAGGGCAGTGCACGACCGGGGCGGGCGGATCTTTGTCCAACTGTGGCACGGCGGCCGGGCCTGCCATCCCCTGCTCAATCACGGGGCCCAGCCGGTGTCGGCCAGCCCGATCGCCATCACCAACGACCTCACCCATACTCCGGAAGGCAAACAAAACTACGTGGTCCCCCGCGAACTGGGCGACGACGAATTGCCGGCCATTGTCGAGGGATTTCGGCAGGCCGCAGTCAACGCTCAGGCCGCCGGGTTTGACGGTATCGAGATCCACGGAGCCAATGGGTATCTGCTCGATCAGTTCCTCCGCGACGGTTGCAACCACCGCACCGGTCCCTACGGCGGCTCGATCGACAACCGGGCCCGGCTGCTGCTGGAGGTGTTGCAAGCGGTCTGTTCGGTCTGGGGCGGCGAGCGGGTCGGCCTGCGGTTGTCGCCGATTTCCAGCTTCAACTCCATGGGCGACAGCGACCCCATCGGCTTGGCCATCTGGCTGGCCAAACGGCTCAACGAGTGCAACCTTGCGTACCTCCACCTGATTCGCGGCGATGTCCTGGGCGAGTTGAAGGGTGATGTGCTGACGCCGGTGCGCGAGCAGTACCGGGGCGTGCTGATCGCCAATCTGCGCTACACCCCCGAGGAAGCCGAGACCGCCATTGCCCAGCGGCAAATCGACGCGGTGGCCTTTGGCACCAGCTATATCGCCAACCCCGACCTGGTGGAGCGCATCCGCAAGGGAGCGCCGCTCAATTCCCCCAACCCGTCGACCTTCTATCGGCCCGGGCCAGAGGGGTACATCGACTATCCCTTCCTCGCTGCCTGAGCATGCGGGACAAAGGCGACCAGGAACACAAAACTGTGGAACCGAGGCCTGATTCCTTCTCCCTGCGGGCCAGGATACGCAGTTTCCGGTTCGCCTTGGCCGGCGGCCGCCTGTTGCTGGTCAGCCAGCACAATGCCTGGATTCACGCCTTGGCGACCATCGCGGTGATCGTTGCCGGACTGTTGGTCCGTCTCGCCGTCCTGGAATGGACCCTGCTGGCCCTGGCCATCGGTCTGGTCTGGGCCATGGAGGCGGTCAACACCGCCGTTGAACTGCTGGCCGACGAGATCACCCTGGAGCGGCGGCCCCGAATTGGTCAAGCCAAGGATGTGGCCGCCTTTGCCGTGCTGGCGGCGGCCATGGCGGCGGTGGCGGTCGGGCTGCTGGTCTTTCTGCCCCATTTTGCGGCCTGAGCGCACGGGGTACACGTCCCATCAACACGCAAGGAGGTTCGTCATGGCCCGAGTCGACGTCAACACCCCGGCGCCCGATTTTACCTTGGTCGATGTGCATGGCCAGACGGTGTCGCTTGCCGATTTTTCCGGACGGAAAAATGTCGTGCTGGTCCTCAATCGCGGTTTTCTCTGACCCTTCTGCCGCCGGCACATGGCGCAGTTGCGCCAGGGATACGAACAGTTCGTCCGGTTGAACACCGAGATCCTGGTCGTCGGTCCGGAAGACGCATCCGCCTTTCGCGCTTACTGGCACAAGGAAAACCTGCCCTTCATCGGCCTGCCCGATCCGGAGCGGGTGGTGCTCGACCGCTATGGTCAAGAAGTGAATCTCTTCAAGCTGGGGCGAATGCCGGCGCAGATGCTGATCGATAAGGCCGGACGACTGCGTTATGTTCACTACGGCCATTCCATGGCCGATATTCCGTCCAACGAGGAGATTCTTGAACTGATCGAACCCTAGGCTCCACGCTGTCCGATCAAAGCGACATGCGGCAAACCGCAAGGAGGTTACACAATGCAACTCGGCATCATCGGCATGGGCAAGATGGGCCTGCCGCTGGCCCTCAATGGCCGCGACAAGGGATTGAACATCGTCGTTTTCACCGACAAGGCGGACAAACGGGCGCAACTGAAACAAGAAGGGATCACTGTCCATGCCGGCCTGGAATCGTTCGTCAGCGCCCTGACCCCGCCTCGAGCGGTATGGCTGATGATACCCGCCGGACCGCCGGTGGATGCGATGATCGCCCGCCTCCGTCCGTTGATGGCCCCTGGAGACATTCTCATTGATGGCGGCAACTCGCGCTACCAGGACAGTCAGCGCCGAAGCGAGGAGCTGCGCCGGGACGGAATCCATTTTCTCGATGTCGGCACCAGCGGCGGCACCGAGGGGGCGCGCAACGGCGCCTGTCTGATGGTCGGCGGCGACGAGGCGGTGTATGGGCGAATGGAGCCGGTGTTCAGGGCGTTGAGCGGCGGCAGTGGGTACGGGCGAATGGGGGCGTCCGGTGCCGGCCATTTCGTCAAGATGATTCACAATGGCATTGAATACGGGATGATGCAGGCCATTGCCGAAGGGCTGGAGATTCTCCGCCACGGGCCGATGCCCTTTGCGCTTGACCGGGTGACCCAGGTATGGCGCAAGGGGTCGATCGTCTCCGGTCTGCTGATGGACATGACCGCTGCCGCCCTGGCACGGGAGCCGGACTTGGGTTCGATCAAGGGCGTGGTCGCCGCCTCCGGCGAGGCCAACTGGACGGTCGAGGAGGCGGTGCGGCTCGGGGTTTCGGCGCCGGTGATCGCCACTTCGCTCTTTTCCCGCTTCAAATCCCAGGACCAGGAAAAATATGCCGAGAAATCACTGGCGGCCATGCGGCGCGAATTCGGCGGCCATGCGGTGATCGCCAAGGGCGAGGACTGAGCCATGGATGCTCTAGGTGGGGTTCTCTGTATTTTCGGCGCCACCGGCGATCTGGCGGCCAAGAAGATCCTGCCCGCCCTGCAGCAGTGGAGCGAAGAGGGGCTGCCCTTTAGCCGCGTTTGGTGTTTGGGCCGCAGAGCCCTGGATGCGGAGGGGTATCTGGCGTTGATCGAGGCCAAGGGGGCTGTTTGTTTGGGCGAACAGCTGCGCAAGCGTATCGAGTACCACCGTTTGGAGTTCGAGGATGCGGCCGCCTACCAAACCCTGGCCGCCCGCATGCATGCCGAGGGCGGTGCGCGAACCGGCCGGCGGCTGTTTTTCCTCGCCGTCAAGCCCGACGCCTTTGTCCCCATCACCACCCAGCTGCACGCGGCCGGGCTGTTGGCCACCGGCAATCCCGAGCACCGGCTGCTGCTGGAAAAACCCTTTGGCGACAGCCTACGGTCGGCCGCAGCCATTCAGGAGCAGTTGTTGCCGCTGGTGAGCGAGGAGCAGTTGTACCGGATCGATCATTACCTGGGCAAGGAGATGATTCGCAATATTCTCACCATCCGTTTCGCCAACCGCCTCTTCAGCGAGAGCTGGCACGGCGGGGCCATCGACCGGGTCGAGGTCACCAGCATCGAGACCGCCGGCGTGGAGGAGCGGCTCGACTATTACGACCGGGCCGGGGCGATCAACGACATGATCCAGAGTCACCTGTTGCAGATGGTGGCCCTGGTGGCCATGGGGGCGCCGAATGATCTGGCGCCGGAATCGATTCGCCGGGCCAAGATCGATGTCCTCGATCACCTGCGGCCCGATCCGTCCTGCCCGCCGGTACTCGGCCAGTACGCGGGCTACCAGGATCAGGTGCCCGGCTCCGCCACCGAGACCGCGGTCGAGGCCACGTTGCGGGTCGATACGCCCCAGTGGCAGGGCGCGCGATTTGTTGTCCGCACCGGCAAGAAACTGGCCGAGAAGCGGACCGAGATCCGCCTGCATTTTCGGCCGACCCGGTTGTGTGTGGACTGCGGCGAAACCGTTGAGGCGGCCGCCAATCAGCTGGTGATTCAGGTCTTTCCCCACGAGGGCGTGGAGCTGCAATTCAACTCCAAGACGCCCGGATACGACTACGACATTGAACAGGTGACCGCCGAGTACTGCCACAGCTGCAGGATGATCGGCAACCGACCCGAGGCGTACGTCAAGTTGCTCAAGGATGCCTGGGAAGGAGATAAAACCCTGTTTGCCGGCTTTGACGAGTTGCAGGCCCAGTGGCGCATTGCCGATGGGCTTCGGGGCGCGGCCGCACAGGGGCGGCTGGTGATCTATGCGCCCGGCAGCGCCACCCTCACCCCGCTGGGAGGTCTCGCATGAAGCACTGGATTGGCCTGTCGCTGCCGATCAGCGAACAGATGATGGTCTACAAGAATGCGCCCGACAAGCGGCCGAGCATCGAGACCACCCGTGATTTCAGCCGCCACGGCATGCACGAATCCACCCTGCACCTGCCCCTGCACACCGGCACCCATGTCGACTATCCGCTCCACGCCATTGCCGGCGGCAAGTGTTCCAGCGATTATCGGCGCTTTCCGGACGAATTCACGGCCCTGGTGGTCGACCTGTGCCCGCAGCCGCCTGCGGCAATCACTCTGGCCGAGGTGCATGATCTGCCCCTCGAGGGGATCGAGGCCGTGTTTTTCCGTACCCTGGAACAGCCGCTGGCCGCGTTCGATCCCCTGTTTCCGGCGGTGAACGCCGAGGCGGCCGCTTGGTTGGCCAGTCGCCCGCTGCGGTTTGTCGGCATTGATCAGCCGGGCATCGAACGGGCGCAACCCGGACATCCGACCCATATCCACTTGCTGGAACAGGATATTCTGATCATCGAGGGGCTCGATCTCTCCCGGCTCGCCGGCGGGCGCTACCGATGCAGGGCCTTTACCCTGGGGATCGAGCGGGTGGAGGCGGAACCGGTACTGGTCTACGCCCGTGAACAGTAGACGGACTGAATGTGGCGGCCCCATACCGAGCAGCGATGCACAGCGTGGCTGGCTTGAACAAGGAAACACCCTTTGGGAGGAATCATCGATCGACATGACAGCGAAAACCGTCAAACTTTACGGATTGTCAACCTGTGCCTACTGTCAGGCCATCAAGAAGATGCTGGACGATCTTGGCGTGGCCCATGACTACGTCGAGGCCGACCTGCTGGCGGATGCGGAGCGCGAGGCCCTGGTGGCCGAGTTGCAGGCGATCAATCCCCAATGTTCGTTTCCCACCACCGTGGTTGGCGAGCAGGTGATTGTCGGCTTCCAGGTGCAGGAGATCAAGGAGGCCATCGGCATCCGCACCGAGGTCGATGAGCTCTATGACCGCCTGAAAACAACACAGGAGGCAAAGGGGTATTGGTTCAACAACGACCGGGAACGCACCTTTGATCTGCTGCGCGGCCTGCTGATCAATCGTGACCGCTACGGCTACATGTCCTGCCCTTGCCGGCTGGCCACGGGAAAGCGCGAGCAGGATGCGGATATCATCTGTCCCTGTGTCTACCGGCAACCCGATGTTGCCGAGTTCGGCGCCTGTTACTGCCAGCTGTATGTATCCGAGGCCTGGAATCGAGGCGCCATCCCCCGCCTGCCGGTGCCGGAGCGCAGGCCGATGCGCCGGGGATAAAAAAAGGCCTGCCCGCTGAGCGGACAGGCCATATAACTCACAGGAGGATGAACGGTTACCAGCGTTCCGTACCGACAATCTGGCTGACGTCCAGGCATTTGGCCTTTTCGTCCTCGCTCAAATCCTCCTTGCGTTTAATGTTTTTGATGTCCTTGAGGTAGCAAGCATATTCTTTGCCATCCTTGTCCCGGATCCAAACCATTGATTCATAACCGCCACCGGAGCTGCTCATCTGTTGATACTCTTTGTTCTCATCAGCCATGGTCGTTCTCCTCAGGTTGAAGTGAAAGGTTTGCTATTTTTTGATAATAGTTATTGTTTGATTGTGCGCAAGGTCGCTTTAAAAAAAAATGGAGAAATGAATGGATATTGATCCAGTCCCCATCAACAGCCAGCTGATCACCCTGTTTGGCCAGCAGCGGCTGGCGGTCGTCGCCACCGACAGCGGCTCCGGCCCCTATACCAGCCTGGTCGCCTTTGCCGTCACTCCCGATCTCGGCCGCCTGATTTTCCTGACCAGCCGCGCCACCCAGAAGTTCCGCAACATCGAGTCGCGCCCGCAGGTCGCGCTGCTCATCGACAATCGGAGCAATCAGCCAGTCGATCTTGCCCGGGGTGTGGCCGTGACCGCGCTCGGTACCGCCGCCGAAGCGCAGGGGGCTGCCAGGGAGGAGTTGTTGCAGCTCTTGCGCAAGCGGCACCCGGAGTTGGGTGGTTTTGCCGATGAGCCGAGCACCGCCGTGATTGCAATCACCGTCAGCCGCTATATCGTGGTCAGCCACTTTCAGGAGGTGCGGGTGCTGGGCATGGACGGCGGCCCAACAAACTTTCAAGAAAAATCCTTGCGGTAGCGTTGCCGATTGCTTGTTTTTTGCGGAGGTCGTCTTATTTTTTTCCCCAACGTTAGCCAAGATGGAGTGGCAGGGGTGTAGAGCTCCCCTTGCTTGATCACGGTCTACCTGAACGCGACATCAGATCTTCATGCACTGGAGAGTACGCCTATGAACGGCTCACTGTGGTTGAAGCTGTACCTGTTGACCGTCCCCGTGTTCTTTGCCATCGACATGCTCTGGCTCGGCGTGGTGGCAAGAAATTTCTACAAACAGCAGCTCCATGCGCTGCTCAGCCCGCAGGTCAACTGGCCGGCCGCCTTGCTCTTTTACGGCTTTTACATCGCCGGTATCCTCTTTTTTGCGGTTCGTCCCGCACTTGAAGCCCATTCCCTGGCCAAGGCCTGCCTACTGGGCGCGCTCTTTGGTTTTTTTACCTACGGCACCTACGATCTGACCAACCTGGCCACTCTGCGCGACTGGCCGCTGCTGGTCACCGTGGTCGACATGGCCTGGGGCACGATCCTCTGCACCCTGGTCAGCGGCGCGGCCTACCTGATCGGCCTGCGGCTGGCGACATAGAACAGCTTCGCTACCAACGGAGACCTGCACATGGACGGACCGTTTTTGACGGCAACCCTGCTGGTGCTGGGCGGCATGTGCTGCATGTATGGGGTGGGTTTGTTGGTCAAGGATAACAGCCTGATCGATATTGCCTACGGCCCGGCCTTTATTCTGGCCGGCTGGGGAGCCTGGCTGACAGTCGTTCCCCCGCCGCTCCATTTCCGGCCGCTGCTGCTGTTGGTCCTGCTTACCCTGTGGGGACTGCGTCTGGGCCTGCATATCGCCCTGCGCCACCGGGGGCGGGGCGAGGATTTTCGCTACCGCTCCTTTCGCGAACAGTGGGGCCGCACTCTGATCTGGCGCAGCTTTCTGCAGATCTACCTACTTCAGGGCATGGTGGTGGTGGTGATTGCCACGCCGGTGCTGCTGACGATCAGCAATCCGGGCACAGCGTTTGCCTGGACCGACGGACTGGGGCTTGCGCTGTTCGCGATCGGGTTTGGGTTCGAGGCGGTTGGCGACTGGCAGCTGACCCGGTTCAAGGCCGATCCCGCCAACCGGGGCCGGATCATCCAGCACGGGTTGTGGCGCTACACCCGCCATCCCAACTATTTCGGTGAGGCCGTGCTCTGGTGGGGGATCTTTCTCATCGGCCTGGGCGCACCGGCCGGCTGGTACGGCCTGATCAGCCCGCTGACCATCTGCTTTCTCCTGCTCAAGGTTTCCGGTATTCCCATGCTGGAGGCCAAATACAGCGGCAACCCCGAGTTTGCGGCCTACAAGGCCAGGACCAACGCCTTTTTCCCCTGGTTGCCACGGCCGGAACATCCCAACAAACCCACCAACCACACCTATGGAGGACTAATGGAGCACGGCAGCGCGGTGAAGGGACAGCAGATAGCGGTGATCGGCGCCGGAGTGGCGGGCATTGTCGCCGCCCATCGGCTGCAGAAGAACTATCGGGTCACCCTGTTTGAACAGGCCGAACGCTTGGGCGGTCATACCCACACGGTGGTCATCGCCGACGGTCCGGACGCCGGCACCCCGGTGGACACCGGTTTCATCGTCTTCAATGAGGCCACCTATCCCATGTTCATCGCCTTCCTCGACGAACTAGGGGTGGCCTCCCGCGAAACCGAGATGTCTTTTGGGCTGTATTGCCGCCAGACCGATCTCATCTACGCCGGCAATACCTTCAACGGCCTCTTTGCCCAGCGCGCCAATCTGCTGCGGCCGCAATTCTACCGCTTTCTGCTCGAAATCGGACGATTCTGCCGCCAGGCCAGCGCCGACCTGACCGATGAGAACGACCTCGGCACCCTGGAGGACTATGTCCGCCGCCACCGCTTCATGCCTTTCATGGTGGACAACTACCTCAAGCCCATGGCAGCGGCCATCTGGTCGACACCCGCCGGTCAGGTCACGGCCTTCCCGGCCCGGCCGTTTCTGCGTTTCTTCAGCAATCACGGTCTGCTCTCCCTCCACAACCGGCCGCGCTGGCGCACCGTCTGCGGGGGCAGCCACAGGTATGTCAAGGCCTTTGCCGACCGGTTCACCGGCACCATCCGCCTCAACAGCGCCATCGAGCGGATCCGCCGCACCGAGGAGGGCGTGCTTCTGGAGTTCGCCGATCAGCATCAGGAACGGTTTGACCGGGTGGTGATCGCCACCCACGCCGACCAGGCCCTGCGGTTGCTGGCCGATCCAACCGCGGAGGAGGCCCGCCTGCTCGGAGCCTGGCAGTACGAGGCCAACACCACGGTGCTCCACACCGACCTGTCCGTGCTGCCGCCGCTGTCCCGCGCCTGGGCCTGCTGGAATTTCCGGCGGGAGGCCGGTCCGGAACAGGGCGTCTACGTGACCTATTCGATGAACATCCTCCAGGGGCTCACCACCCGCAACCACTACCTGGTCACCCTCAACCGGCCAGAGGGCTACGACCCGCGTCAGGTGGTAGCCACCATGGTCTACCATCATCCCACCTACACCACCGGTTCCATGGCCACCCAGCCAGGCCTGCCGTCGCTCAACGGCGTGCGCCAGACCTGGTTTTGCGGCAGCTACTTTGGCTGGGGGTTCCATGAGGACGCGGTCCGCTCCAGTCATCAGGCGGTGGCCCACCTGGAGGCAACACGGTGAACTCCACACTCTATACCGGGCAACTGCGCCACGCCCGCACCCATGCGGTCGAACACAGTTTTGCCTATCTCCTCCATCTGTACGCCCTGGATCTGGACGAGCTCGACCGGTTGGAGCAGCAGTCCAGCTGGTTTGGTCATAACCGACCGCGGCCGTTGGCCCTCTTTGATCGCGACTACCTGTATCCGGGTGAGTCGCCCCTGGTCGACAAGGTGCGGCGGGCCCTGCGCGACAACGGCATGGACCAGATCCCCGGCCGCATCGTCCTGGTCACCGCGCTGCGCCAGTTTCTGTACGTGTTCAACCCGGTCAACTTCTTCTACTGTTACGATGCGACCAACAGGCTCTTTGCCGTGCTCGCCCAGGTCAACAACACCTTTGGCGAAACCCATCTCTACCTGCTCACACCCGAGGAGGACGGTCAATCCTTTCAGGCCGACAAGGCCTTTCACGTCTCTCCGTTTTTCCCGCGCCGGGGACGCTACCAGTTCCGCCTCTCCGAACCGGGGGACAGCCTGTCGCTTGAGATCAGCTATTTTCTTGACGACCAGTTGGCCCTGCGGGCCTCGTTCACCGGAACCGCCAGCCCCCTGACGTCCCAGATCATGGCCCGCACCGTGCTGCTCCATCCGCTGCGGGCAGGCATGACCTTTCCCCGCATTCTCTGGCAGGCAGCCCGCCTGTATCTGCAGAAGCGATTGCCGGTCTTTGCCAAACCCGATCCCTGCTCGCCCTTGACCATTCGCCCCGTGCCGCCCTCGCTGCTGGAACGGCTAGGGAAACGGGTGATGACCCGTTTTTTTGCCCAGCTCGATCACGGCCAGATGACCCTGACCACCCCGGACGGTCAGCAGCATGTCTTTGGCACCTTGGAGGGCACGCCGCAGGTGGCGATGACCGTCCATCGCCACCGCTTTTTTCAGCGGGCCATGCTCGCCGCGGACATCGGCTTTGGTGAATCCTATGTGGAGGGTGACTGGGACAGTCCGGATCTGGCGGCCCTGCTGACTCTGCTCTGCCTGCGGGAAGAGGCGGTCAATGACCGGCGCTTGTGGCCGGCCCTGGCCGGACGGGCGGTGAATTTCCTTCTTCATCTCCGGCGGGACAACACCCCGGCCGGCAGCCGGCGCAACATCAGTGCCCATTATGACCTTGGCAACGAACTCTACGCCCTGTTCCTCGATCCGACCATGTGTTATTCCAGCGGTCTGTTTGTGGACGAACACGACAGCCTGGAACAGGCGCAGCACCACAAGATCCGCCGGGTGCTGGAACTGGCCGGGATCGGCCCGGACGATCGGGTGTTGGAAATCGGCTGCGGCTGGGGCGGTTTTGCCCTGGAGGCGGTACGCGCCACCGGCTGCCATCTGCTGGCCATCACCGTCTCCCGTGAACAGTACGACTGGGTCAGCCGGCGGGTGCGTGAAGAGGGCCTGGACGACCGGATCGAGGTGCAGCTGACCGATTATCGCCATGTGCAGGGACAGTTCAGCGCCATTGTCTCCATCGAGATGATCGAGGCCGTGGGCCACCGGCATCTGCCCCGCTATTTCGCTGAACTCGATCGTCTGCTTCTGCCCGGCGGACGGGTTGTGCTGCAGGCGATCACCATGCCCGACCAGAAATACCGTTCCTACCGCCTGGGTTCGGACTGGATCCGCAAGCACATCTTTCCCGGCGGCCATCTGCCCTCGTTGGGTGCCCTGGTCGAGGCCATGGCCCGCACCACCCGGTTCAACATCACCAGCCTGGAGGATATCGGCCTCCACTATGTCCGCACCCTGGAACTGTGGCGGGAGGCCCTGCGTGCCCAGCGGCAGCGGGTGTTGGATCTTGGCTTTGACGAACGGTTCCTGCGCCAATGGGAGTACTATTTCAGCTACTGCGAGGCGGGTTTCCGCACCCGGTTGGTGCGCAACTATCATCTGGTGCTCTCCCGCATGGGCGAGGCAGCGCCGGAGCCGGGCAGCAGGTGAGCGGCCAGGCCTGGACCAAGCTGATCAACTTCGCTCTGTTCCAGGGCGGCTGGATGGTGTGCGTCCTGGGTGCCGCCGCCGGCTTTCCCTGGCCAGCCACCCTGGCCGGAAGTGCCTTGGTGCTGGCGCATCTGGCCCTGGTTCGGCAACCCGGCCGCGAAGCGCTGCTGCTGGGTGCAAGCGGGCTGCTCGGCCTGCTGGTTGATAGCCTTCATATCGGCACCGGCGTGCTGTTCTTTCCCATCGGCAGCCTGCATCCGGCCGTGCCGCCGCCCTGGATCCTGGTGCTGTGGCTGCAGTTCGCCATGACGCTGCACTATGCGCTGGCCTGGCTTGCCGGACGGTATCTGCTGGCTGCCGTGCTTGGTGGTGTATCCGGAGCCTTGGCCTACGGGGCTGGGGTACGATTGGGTGCGGCTGCGTTCGGCCCGGACATGCTCCGTTGTCTGGTGCAGATTGGCGTGAGCTGGTGCGTGGTCATGGTGGTGCTGTTGTGGATTGCCGCCCGGACCGGGGACGACGATGGCCACCGGACCTATCGGTTGTTCACAGAAGAACAAGGTGCTCCGAACGGTCGGTGAACAAAAGCAACGCGTACCCCTTGTCCACCGGTTTCGCTCGTGCTAAACAGGACGGTTAGGCATGGGGTGTGGTTGCCCGCAGAGGGGCATTCCCGTGGGGCATCCCTTTGGCCCGTCCCCGTGCTTTGACGCAATGCAGCCGATGATGGAGACAACCATGACAAGTGAGAAGCGCGATTTTGACAAGGAAGCAGCCCTGTGGGATGAAAAGCCGCAGCGGGTCAAGCTGGCCACAGAGGTGGCCGAAGCCATGGTCCAGCGGGTGGCCCTCACCCCGACCATGGAGGCGCTCGATTTCGGTTGCGGCACTGGCCTGCTTACGCTGCAGCTGCAGCCGCTGGTTCGCTCCATCACCGGCGTCGACAGCTCGGCGGGCATGCTGGCCGTGCTGGAGGATAAAATCAACCGTCTCCAGCTCGCCAATGTCCGCACCCTGCTGTGCGATCTCGACCAGGGCGAACGCCTGACCGGCAGGTATGACCTGGTGGTCAGCAGCATGACGCTGCATCACATCCGGGAGGTCGATACCTTGTTGCGCCAGTGGCATGACGTCCTTGCTCCCGGCGGCACCCTGGCCGTGGCCGATCTCGACAGCGAGGGCGGCCGCTTCCATGGCGACGACAACACCGGCGTCTTCCATTTCGGCTTTGATCGTGCCGCGCTGAGCCTCTCCGCTGCCCAGACCGGCTTTAATGAGCTCAGCGTCGAAACCGCCACGGAAATCATCAAACCCGATGCCTCCGGGCGACCCTCCCGCTTCACCGTCTTTCTCCTCACCGCCAGGAAAGGGTAGGGGAACCCACCCTGTTGCCGGCGTGTTGTGCGACAGACGCCTCCTGCCGGCAAAGGAAAGTTCTGATTTTCTTGCCCGCGTAACCTGCCGGGAGGGCAGGAACAATTCCCCATTCCCCGAACCTGCAACTTTGCATTTGCCCTTTATGCCGAGCAGGTGGTATCTCCCTCAATCAATTTCGTATCACCAACCTTTTCCAAATAATGAGCGCATGGACCCTGTCGATACATGGCCGGCCATTGAGGGACTGACGGGCTCCGTCACGATGAGCCGGACCACTCTTTACGGCATCGCCCGGCGTGGCGCAATCTCGGCCGCCAAGATCGGCACCCGTGGCGGTTTGACCGGGAGGAGATCGACCAGAAAATGAAAGCGCCCGATAGCGGCAAAGGGGGAGTGCAGGGATGAGCACCCAAGACAATTTTTCCGCCCTGCTTGAAGTGCTGGGCTTTACCAAACATAAATCCGTCTACATCAAATCCATCGGCCAATCCAATATCAACGCCACCGTGATGAAAAACATCAAGGAACCGGTTCCGTCCCTGGTCGAGCAAAAGCAATTCGTCGCCAAGGTCGAAGCCTTGGAAAAACAAATTGCCGAGGCCCAGGTCATCATCGATGCCGCAACCGTCCGCAAAGAGGCGGTGATGAAAAAGTACCTATGAGGGCGGCATGAACGACAAGCCCGTCTCCCTGATCCACCCACCTGAAGGCTACGCCAACTGGCTGGCGGAACTGAAAAACCGCATCCATACCGCCCAGCAACGGGCAACTCTGGCGGTCAACCGCGAACTGGTAACGCTTTACTGGCAGATCGGCCGTGATATTCTGATCCGGCAAGCCGAGCAGGGCTGGGGCGCCAAGGTCATTGACCGGCTGGCCCATGATCTGCGCACCGCCTTTCCCGACATGAAAGGCTTTTCCCGTGCTAAGCTCATGTATATGCGTGCCTTTACCGAGGCCTGGCCGGAAGAGCAAATTGTCCAACAGGCTGTTGGACAATTACCCTGGGGGCATAACCTGGTGCTGCTGACCCGGCTGAAGCAACCGGAACAACGCCTTGCCTATGCCCGGGCCGCCATTGAACACAAGCTGGTCGCAATGTGCTGAATATTCACATCGAAACCCGACTGCTCGAACGCACCGGCAAGGCCGTGACCAACTTCGCCGAACGGTTGCCCGCACGGGGCAGTGATCTGGCTCGGGAATCGCTCAAAGACCCCTACCTGTTCGATTTTCTCGATGTGGGCAAAGAGGCCGGACGAGCGCGCAATTGAATCGGCACTGGTCAGGCACATCACCCAATTCTTGCTGGAACTGGGTGCGGGATTTGCCCTTGTCGGGCGGCAAGTGCATCTGGAAGTCGGTGGCGATGATTTTTTCATCGACCTGCTCTTTTACCACCTCAAACTGCGCTGCTATGTGGTGATTGAACTCAAAGCAGACAAGTTCAAACCGGAACATCTTGGGCAGTTGGGTTTCTATCTCACCGCTGTGGACCGTCAAGTGAAGGCCGAACAGGATAACCCCAGCATCGGCCTGCTGCTGTGCAAGAGCAAGAACAAGGTAGTGGCCGAATATGCCTTGGGCGACAAGACCCAGCCCATGGGGATCGCCGAATACAAGCTGCTGGAATCGCTACCCGAACCTTTACAGACCAGCCTACCGACCATCGAGCAGATCGAGCGCGAACTGGAGGGGGCAATGACTGACTACCAGCCGCCCTACACCATCACCCCGGAGATTTTGAACCGGGTCGCCGCGATCAGCGAAGCCATTGGACGGTTGACCATGCTTGCCGACCAGGCCAGAACGCTGCGACGCATCAACCGCATCCGCACCATCCACGGTTCGCTGGCCATCGAGGCAACAGTCTCAGCGAAGCGCATGATCAGCAGTTGTTCGACAGCGCCCTGGAAATGGTGTTCGCGGCGCTGCTTGATGATGCGGCCGATTTTATCGCCTCCCTGGAGGGCTGAACCTGGCGATGGTGGGATGCTCTCCAGATTCATATCGCAGGCATGGCCTGCTCCTACACTCCCAGGAATTTTGTCCATGCTGGGTAGGAGCGAGCCATGCTCGCGAAAAAGGATCGTAAGAAAAGCCTTGCACGATCTGTTTGCGGCAGCTATACAGGTCTAGCTGATATAGGGTGTACCCCTATAGTCTATAGAGGTTGGAAAAAGCAAGGAAGGAGGAGCGATGAGTCTGTGCGGAACGGATCAGGACAAGGAGCGGATCGTCAAGCGGTTGCGGCGGATCGAAGGGCAGGTGCGCGGCCTGGCCGCCATGGTGGAGCAGGATCGGGACTGCATCGAGGTGCTGCGCCAGATCAATTCGGTGACCGGTGCCCTGCGCGGGGTCTGGACCCAGGTAATCGGCGACCACCTGCGCGGCTGCATCGCCAAATCGATCGCTGATCACGATGAAAAGCTGATCGACGAGTTGATGGACCACTTGGGCAAGATCCGCTGAACGAAAGAAACACTCTCCGGCACGGTGCTGACCGGCCGACTGCTACATAAGGAGCAAGCAACATGATAGGTCGTTTCACCAAACTGGGCGTCTACGAGGAACTGCTGCAGAGCAGAGATTTCATCAAGGTGGGCTGCGGTGCGCTGCTGGCCTTGGCCGGGTTTCTCCTTGGCCGTTATGTGCCTGAATTTCACCGGCAAACCTTGATCAGTCAGGGGTTGATCCTTGCCTCGGTGGCCATCAACGGCCTGCCGGTGATCGTCGGCGCGGTTCGGGGGTTGTTGGAACGGCGGGTCAATGTCGACGAGCTACTGGCCCTGGCCATCATCGCCTGCCTGCTCAACGGCGAGCTGCTCACCGCTGCCGTGGTCAGCACCATCATGGTACTGGGTGCCCTGATCGAGGAAGCCACCGCCGAATCGGCGCGTCGCTCGATTCAGGCCCTGATCCAGGTGGCGCCGAAAAAGGCCCTGGTGCTCAGGGAGGGGCGGGAACAGCTGGTCCCGATCGAGGCGGTCTGCGCGGGCGATCTCCTCCTGGTCAAACCCGGCGACCAGGTGCCGGTGGATGGCCAGGTGATCGAGGGCAGCTCGGCCATCGACGAATCGGCCGTCACCGGTGAACCCTTGCCCCGGGAGAAAGGGGTGGGCGATACGGTCTTTGCTGGCACCCTCAACCACAACGGCGTGCTCCGGATCCGGGCGGACAAGGTCGGCGCCGATACCACCCTGGGCCGGGTGATCCAGCTGGTTGCCGAGGCCGAAACCCACAAGCCGCAGACCGTCGCCTTCATCGACCGCTTTGCCCGTTTCTTCACGCCGCTGATCCTGGGCTGTGCCCTGTTGGCCTGGATCGTCACCGGTGAGTTCGGCCGGGCGGTGGCGGTACTAATCGTCGGTTGCCCCTGCGCCCTGATCCTGGCCGTGCCCACGGCCACGGTGGCGGCCATCGGGCGGGCGGCCCGCGCCGGCATCCTGGTCAAAGGCGGCCAGCACATCGAAAACGTGGCCCTAGCCGACACCATCCTCTTTGACAAGACCGGCACCCTCACCGAAGGCAATCCACGGGTCGACGCGATCATCCCGGCCGAGGGCATTGACCGCGACGAACTGCTCCACCAAGCGGCCAGCGTCGAGTGCAACGCCTCCCACCCCCTGGCCCGGGCCGTGATGCAGGCGGCCCTTTATGCCCAAATCACCATCGACGCGGCCCGCGATCTGTTCACCGAGATCGGCCTCGGCGTGCGCGGCCGGGTCGATGGCCGTCTGGTCGAGGTCGGCAGCGTCTCTCTCTACGGCGGGCTGGCCGCCGTGCCTGCGGCTCTGCAGCCGCAGCTGAGCGCCATCCAACAGCGCGGCGCCACGCCACTGCTGGTCTACCGTGACCAACAGCCGCTGGGCATGCTCAGCGTCTCCGACCGGGTACGCGGCGGGGCCGGCCGGACCGTGGCCGCGCTCAAGCAGGTGGGGTTGCGGGAAATCGGTATCCTTTCCGGCGATCATCAGCACTCGGTGGATCTGGTCGGCCAGGAGGTGGGCGTTACCCGCCGCTGGTCCGGCCTGAAACCCGACGACAAGCTGGCCATTATCCGTGACATGCAACAGCACAACGCCCGGGTGATCTTTGTTGGCGACGGCATCAACGACGCCCCGGCCCTGGCCATCGCCAACACCGGCATCGCCATGGGCGCCAGGGGCACCGAAGTGGCCCTGGAGACCGCCGATATTGCCCTCATGGGCGACGACATCGGCAAGCTGCCCTTGCTCATCGCCCTGGGACGGCGAATGCTGCTGATCATCAAGCTCAACCTCGCCTTTGGCCTGGTGTTCAATCTCGTTGCCGTGCTGGCTGGGGCCTTTGGCTTGCTCACTCCGATCATGGGCGCGGTGGTCCACAACGTCGGCTCGGTGCTGGTGGTGCTCTCGTCGGCGAGTATCGGCTTTTTTCGGGAGGAGCGATGATGGACGCGGACAATCACTCAGTCAGTCGCAATTCCCTGGTCATCGAACCGGCCACCGTGGCCGATTGCGCAACCATTCTTGCCCTGCAGCGGCTTGCCTTCCGGACCGAGGCCGAGCTGTATGACGACTGGGCCCTGCCGCCCCTGGTGCAGACCCTCGAGGAACTGCAACGGGAATTCGCCGCCAGCCTGGTGCTCAAGGCAACCCTAAGCGGCCAGCTGGTCGGCTCGGTGCGTGCCCGTCAGGAGCAGGAGATCTGGTGCATCGGCCGGTTGATCGTCCATCCCGAGGTCCGCTGTCAAGGGATCGGCTCTGCCCTGATGCGGGCCATCGAGGCCCAATGCACCTCCGCGGCCCGGTTCGAGCTGTTCACCGGCAGCCGCAGTACCGACAACATCCGGCTGTACCGCCAGCTCGGTTACCAGATGCGGCGACGGCAGCAGGCCGGGCCGAAGGTTGAGCTGGTGTTCATGGACAAAACGGTCGGCAGCCAGGGGTGAGGTCGCTGTCGCGCGCTCACCGCTTTGCCTCGTGCTCCCGCATGGTTCGCAGCCGGGGCGGCCGGATGGTGCGCTCCAGTTCCGCCAGCCACACCCCGTCGTTGTGGCGATAGGTTTTGACCACCACCCGGTCCGGATAGAGCAGCAGCGAGTTGGTCCAGATCGTCTCCCGCTTCATGTCCATGTTGTGGATGTTGGTCACTTGGTTGGCGTAGAGGTTGATGGGATCGGCGTAGCTCGTCTCAGTCGGCGGGGTATGGGTGTGGCCGGAGACCCAGAGGAAAATCTGCGGGTTGGCGGTGATGATCGTGTGCAGGATCTCGGCCGGCTGGGCAATGGCCTGGGGCCGGTTGACGTAGTGCTTGAAGGCATGTTGCGTCCCCTTGAGCGGTCCATGGAAAAAGACGATGGTCGGCGTGGTCCGGTGGCGATAGAGTTGGCCGCGCAGCCAGTCAAGCTGGCTTTCCGAGATGCCGGCGGCAAAACTCGGATGGTCGGTGGAAAGAAACAGGACATGGTAGCCACCGATCGTCTTGCTGGAAAAGAGATGCCGCAGGCCGAAGGTTTGGCGAAAGATACGCAGCTTTGCCTGTTGGGATGCGGGCGAGCCGGTGAGGTAGCCGCCGGAAGCGGTTGTGGGGGTTGCATAGATGTAGTCGTGGTTGCCGGCGATGGGTACCAGCGGCTTGCGCAGCCTGGCGAAAAAGGCCCCGGCCGCCGCGTATTCGGCCTCGGTGCCGTACACATCGCAAATATCGCCCACGGCAACCACCAGGTCGACATCCTCCCAGGTGTTGATTGTATCGATAATGTTTTCTTTCTGCGGTAGATTGGTTCCCGGCAGATGCGGATCGCCGAGGACGAGCAGGTGATGATACCCCCTTTCCGGGGTCTGTTGCCTGCACGTGCCGCAACCGGCGAGCAGGCCGAAAAGCAGGAGCAGGAGGAACGGGGTGAAGAGGAAAAGCAGGGGACGATGGAGGGAGGAACTGTTCATGCACAAGACCAAGCAACGAGAGGACGGCATGCACCATCATGTCATGATGCGGTTATTGTTTTGTTTGCTGGCCGCCGTGCTCCTGACCGGTTGTGCCGCCCCTGTTCCGGGCGGCAAATGGGAGATTGATCGGGCCGTGCAGCAGACGTTTGAAGCCGGCCAGCTGTTTCCGGAACACAGCTATTATTATCTCGGTTCCATAACCGCGCCCGAATCGATTATCGCCATCGACAACCGCTTCACCCTCCAGACCCGGGTCTGGGCACACATCGACATGTCCGAACAGCGGTTGAACGGCTGGCTGCAGTGGTACCGGGGCGAACGATACGGCGGTTGCGACTACTACGGCGGCGTCATCCTCGCTCCAGATGGCCGGCGGGCTGGGGTCTGGTATTCTCCGAACATCTTCAACATCATCCGCATGCCTGAACCGAACGTCTTGGAGGTCTTTCAACCCTACTCGTTCATGGGCAGAAGGTGCGGCGAGCCCAATGACGACGGCCCGCTGCCACGGTGATTGTCCCGCGCTGGCCGATGGCCGTGAACGCGGCGTCAGGGGGCGGCGGGAGCAAGGAAACAATCTGGCCGGCGTGGGAAAAATCCGATTGCCCGCCAGGGGCGGATGGGGAACAATGCCAGCCGTGAGCACAGCGTTTCCACCACAACCTCATCGCACCCCACCGCACCCATGATCCTGCTCAACGCCCTTTTTCCGGTCCTGGCCCTGATCGTTTTCGGCTGGATTGTGAAACGCTTCGCCATAACCGACACTGCCTTTCATCGCACCTCGGACCAACTGGTCTATTTTGTCTTCTTTCCCCTGATGCTGTTCTGGAAGATCGGCTCGGCGCCGCTGCTGTTCGATGGCAACTGGCGCTACCTGCCGGCCTCGGCCCTGGCGGTGGTGACGGTATGCGGCCTCAGCCTGCTGATCATCCGCCACTGGCCGGTGCGCGCGTTCCAGGCCGGATCCTTCAATCAGGGCTGCTACCGCTTCAACACCTACATCGGCATGGCGGTCGTTCTCAACGCCTTTGGCGGGCCTGGAGCCCAGCTGTACGGCGTGCTCATCGGCCTGCTCATTCCGCTGATCAATCTGCTCTGTGTGCCGATTCTTATCTGGTATGGCGGTGATGGCGGCCGGCTCGGCGAACGTTTGTTCATCACCCTCAAACACCTGCTGGCCAATCCGCTGATCCTCGCCTGTGTCGGCGGCATTGCCTATTCCCGCCTGGTCGGATTTTTTCCCGGCCCGATCGACAACACCCTCAAGCTGATGTCCCAGGTGACCCTGCCGCTGGCCCTGTTCTCCATCGGCGGCAGCCTGACCAGCCGAAATCTTCGCGACAACATGGGACTGGCCCTGGCCGCTGCCGGATGCAAGCTCTTGGCACTGCCACTGGTGGGACTGTTTTTCCTGTGGCTGTTCGGCGTTACCGGCCTGGCGTGGCAGGTGAGCATGCTCTTTTTTGCCCTGCCCACCTCGACCGCGATCTATATTCTCTCCTCGCAGCTCAACTCCGACACCGAACTGGCCTCGGCGGTGATCGTCCTTTCGACCCTGCTTTCCTTTGCCTCCATGGCCCTGGTGCTGCTGGTCAGCGGTTGAGGCGGCTACCGTTCCAGCACCTCGATCAGGGTGACGTGGGTCAACAGCCAGTCGCCTTCGATCTTGCGCAGCTCGGCGCGCAGTTCCTGGACATCGGCCACCGGCTGCCCCTTGCCCTCGCCGCTTAGACGTATGGTGCAGTTGACCACCGCGTTGTTGTCCCCGGGAATCGCGATGGTCACGTCGTGCAGGCTGACCCGCGCCGTCCGGTAATTGGCGCGCACCAAGTTGATGCGATCCATGATCTCCTTGCGTGAATACAGGCCGTGATACGTGACCGCCTCGACAATCAGTTCGCAGGGATCGTGAAAAAGCGCGGCCAGCTGTTTGGCCTTGAGCAGGGATTCCAGCGGCTGTTCCGAGGCCTCCTTGGAGCCGGCCTCCTCGATCAGGGCCAGTTGCTTGCGGATGGCCCGCTCGTCGCTTGGCCAGAGACGAACAACAAGCACAACGGCCGCGACAACGAGCAACAGGCCAAGAACAATGGTTTTTTTGTTCACCACAGCACACCTCCCATGATCCGTTCCTGGTCCACTTGGCCAAAATGGTGCCGCTCGATGGGCACGCCGCGATTGTCGCCCACCACGTAGACCTTGCCCGCTGCCACGGTGCGCGGTTCCAGGTTCCAGTTCGACCGCATGCGCACGTAGGGTTCGGTCACCGGCTGGCCATTGATCAGCAGCACGCCCTCACGGAAGGCCACGGAATCGCCGGCCAGGGCCACCACCCGTTTGAGCAGCATCACCCGACGGCCGGCGAAGCGGATCACCACCACATCACCGTGCCGGGGCTCGCTCAGCAGGTAGCGCCAGCGCCAGCAGAGGTTGAAGGTCCCGTTGCGGTAGGTGGGTTCCATGCTGTAACCCTCGATCCGCAGGGGGATCAGCACCTGGGTAAAAAAGAGCACGGTCGCCAGGGCGACCGCCGACAGACGGAGGAGAAAAAACCGGTTGGGCTTGGGCAGGAAAAAGCGGCGCAGCAGGGAGTCAGCCATGGGAATATCCGTGTCCGTGTCCGTGCCCTGCGGCATTCCGTTCAGTCCCCGCTGGATCGGTAGCGGAACTGCTTGTTTTTCTGGTCGAGCAGCTGGGTCACCAGATAGTCCTTCGTGCTGCTCTTCTCGAAGGCCTCGTACCCCTCGCGCTCGCAGGCCGGGCAGCAGTCGATGGGCAGCTCCACGCCCAGGCAGGGCAGCAGATGGCTGGAGCTGGTCTTGATCAGCCGCAGGCCCCGGCAGTGATCGCAGTCTTTGAGTTCCTCGCGCTGTTTTTCGAGAATGCCGTCTGTGTCGTAATAGATTTTGCGTTCACGGATGAAGTACGCGCCCTGCTTATCGAAATCGCCTTCGGCCGGATGAAAATAGCCGTCCAACAGATGGGGACAGCTGTTTTTGATGTACTCCATGGTGTCCGGATCTTCCCGCAGGGCGGCCGCGTTGTAATCCGGTTCGCGCACTGCCGAGTAGTCACAGCCGGCCATGGCCAGGCAGATGCCAAGGTTGACGTAGGGCAGGGCACCCTTGATCGAGTAGCCGCCTTCGAGCACGGCGATGTCGGGCTTGAGCAGCTCGTTGAGCCGGGCATAGCCCTGGGCCGAGAACTGCATGTTGGTGATCGGATCCGAGTAGTGGTTGTCCTGGCCGGCGGAGTTGATCACCAAGTCGGGCTTGAAATCGGCCAGGATCGGCAGGACCACGTTTTCGATGGCATGGAGGTAGCCGGCATCCGAGGTGCGCGGCGGCAGGGGGATGTTGATCGTCTTGCCCAGGGCGCGCGGGCCGCCGTTCTCGTGGGGGAAACCGGAGCCAGGATAGAGGGTGCGGCCGTCCTGATGCAGGGAAATGAAGAGCACGTCCGGATCGTGCCAGTAGACGTCCTGGGTGCCATCACCGTGGTGACAGTCGGTGTCGACGATGGCGATTCGTTTGCGGCCGTAGTGCTCGCGGATCCATTCGACCATCACTGCCTCGATGTTGATGTTGCAGAACCCCCGGTTGCCGTGCACCACCTTCATGGCGTGGTGGCCGGGGGGACGGACCAGGGCAAAGGCGCGCCGCGTTTCTCCCTCAAGCACCAGGCGGGCGGCTTGAATGGCGCCGCCGGCGGAGATGCGGTGCGACTCGGTACACACCGCCTCCACCGAGGGGAAGCAGAAGTGGGCGCGCATGATGTCCTGGTCGGTGGCATAGAGGGGACGATATTCGTCGATGCCCTCGATATCAAAGAGGCCTTCCTCACGGAACTGGTCCTGGGTGTAGAGGAGGCGCTCCTCCCGTTCGGGATGGGTGGGGGAGATGGCCCAGTCAAAGGCGGGGAAAAAGATGACGCCGAGCGATGAGGTGGCTTTCAGCATGAGGTGACCTGTGGGGCTGAAGGTTGCGGAGAGAAGGGCATGGCGGCTGTCAGGGCTGGCCGGCAAGGCGGACGGGAACAGAATCGCCGGCCAACCGGGCCACCACCGCGGGCCGCACCTGGGCCACTACCCGGATGTTTTTTCCGGCGGTGTACGAGCCTTCCACCATGTTGAAGGCATCCGCCTGGGTGATCTGAATGTCATCGTCGGCCAGGGACACGCCCGCCTTGTCCAGATCGGCACGCAACAGGCTCTTGGCCTCGCTGGTGGCCTCTTGAAGACTGTAACCGCGAGCGACGGTACGGAAGATGCCGAGCATCGGCACCGACAGCTGCCCGCGGGCGGTGTTGGCGGTCAGGGCCAGGTGGCTGGTGGTGCGGGTCAGGGCCGCGCCGACCGCGTTGGCCACGCCGTGCAGGGGCGGAACCTCAACGGCCATGCCCAGTCGCTTGGCGAGCAGTTCCTGGAATACCGCGGCCGGTCCGCCGATGACGATCAGCTTGCGCGGCTTGATCTCCCGATCCTCGAGAATTTCGTGGATGGTGTAAACCGGCTTGGTATTGACCATGCGCACCAGGGTGTCGATTTTGGCGCCGATGGTGGCCAATGCCGCGTCCACCGCCTGCTCGGCCAGGGCAGTGCTGTCCAGTTGATGGGCCGATGCCAGGGCGTGTATCCCCTCGCGGGAGCGTTCCACCTCGCCAAAGGCCGCCAGTTCGAGGACGTTGAGCGCGTCCATCAGGCTGGGTGCCGACCCGCCGGCGGCCATGCAGGGACCGAGCCGATCCGGCCCAGTTGTGACCACCCCATCGACCACCCGGATCAGCGAATCGCCGCCGATGCCGATCGATTCCACATGAATGGCCCGCACCAGGGTGGGCCGGTCCTCGATGGCGATGCCTTCCCGCTCCAGCAGCGGTTCGCCACCGGCAAACAAGGCGATGTCCGAGGTGGTACCGCCGATATCGAGCATCAACAAATCTTCGGTTGCCGGGCAGGTGGCCAGGATACCCATCACCGAGGCGGCCGGCCCGGAAAAGATCGACTGCACCGGCGCGTCCAAAGCGCGGGCGATCGGCATGGTGCCGCCATCGGCCTTGAGGATGTTGACCTCGGCGTCGAGGGCAAAGCCCTTGAGGCTGGCATTGAGGGCGCCGGCAAAGCTGCGGAAGGTGCGCCACACCGCCGAGTTGTAGTACACGGTGTGGATGCGGCGGCCGAAGTTGAGCTGGCCCGAAACCAGATGGCCGAGGGTGATGAAGTCGGCCTGATCGCCCAGTTCCTCGCGGATGCGGTTTTCAAAGGCCGGATTGCGCGGCGAGAATTTACAGGCCACCCCAAAGCACTTCACCCCCTGATCGCGGCAGGCGGTGATCGCTTCGTCCAGATCCTGTTCATCCAGGCTTGATGTCTCGGTGCCCAGATGGTCGAGGCTGCCGTAGATCTGGTGGTAATGATCGCCGATGCGGTAATGCTTGGCCGCGATTCCCGGGCCACCGACCACCAGCATGCCCACCGGATCGGTCTTGCCGGTGACGATGGCATTGGTGGTCAAGGTGGTGCTCAAGTTGAGGGTTCGTACCCGGGCGGGGTCCTGGCCGGCAAGGACCGTGTGCAGGACCTGGGTGATCGATGCGAGCAGATTGTCGTGGTTGGTGGGGGCCTTGGCCGCGGCGATCAGCCGGCAGCCGTCGATGAGCACGCCATCGGTGTGGGTGCCACCGATATCGATTCCTATGCGCATGGCAACTCCTTGCCTGGAGGGAGGTTGGGCGATCCGGCAACGGCCTTGTACGGCCGGGAACTCAGTCAATCGCCTTGAAACCGCGATACTGCTGGTGAAACTGCTGCTTGCCGTCGTGGAGGAAGGCGGCGAAATCCCACTCGGTCGCGGTCAGCCGGTGGGCGAATTCAGGACGGAACAGATAACAGTCGACCACCGCTTCGCATCCGTCCGCATACCGCACGGTGACGGGTCGGCGGTCGTACATCTCGCCTTCGAAGCGATCCAACCGCTTCCAGTTGTCCGGAGAAATGGTGTGATAGACCATCCCCGCCACCACCCCGGCCGGGTCCACGACCACCCCGGGATATTGCTCATCCTGGACCAGAAACCGGCGGTACCCGGCAAGGGTTGCCGGGGTGGACGGCAAGCGAGAACCGGCCACCTCGGCCATGATCTCCTCGCACATCAGCGAGCCGTAGGTGAACAGATCGCGGGAAAACGGCGTGGGCATGGCGGCGGTGCTCGCGGGGGACGAAAAATTCATTCCTCCAGCCCTCGGATGGCGGCGGCAAAGGCAAATTTTGCCCTGGGCTGGAAGCAGACGATATAGACTTCTGTCGGCTTGCCGTTGCGGTTGAGGAACGACTGAATGGTGTCCACGGCGATGTCGGCCGCCTCATCCAACGGGAAACCGTAGGCGCCGCAACTGATGGCTGGAAAGGCGATCGAGTCGATGTTGTTCCGTACGGCCAGTTCCAGGCAGTTGCGGTAACAGCTCGCCAGCAGGGCCGGTTCGTTGTTGTTGCCGCCCCGCCAGATCGGCCCCACGGTGTGAATCACGTGCTTGGCCGGCAGATCGTAGCCCTTGGTGATCACCGCCTGGCCGGTCTTGCAGCCGCCGATGGCGCGGCACTCTTCCAGCAGTTGCGGTCCGGCGGCCCGGTGGATGGCGCCGTCGACTCCTCCTCCGCCGAGCAGGGTTTCGTTGGCGGCATTGACGATGGCATCGACTTTCAGGGTGGTGATGTCGGCTTCAACCAGATGGATCATCGCAATCTCCTTGTGGACAGTGTTCGGGCAACCTCGGTGTTGGTCGGGCGCACCGGCAGGGTAGCGGATTGCTGGGCGATCGTTGCGGCTGTGTCGGAGCATACGGACACGAACGCGGAAGGTGAACAGTGCAATGCACCGACAGGGAGCGATGGGATCGGCCGCTGTTCAGGAATACAAGCGGAATGTACGCAACCACGCTGACAATGTCAACGTTTTCGGTTTGCTACAGGGAAGGGCGAACAAGAGGACGACGGGCGGCAGCCTGGTTGGATGCCGCCCATGCCCGTTCATCGGGGCGGGTCGCCGCCCATGAGGTAGCGATGGATGTGCAGGGCCGCGGTCTTGCCCTGGCCCATGGCGCTGATCACCGTGGCCGCGCCGGAGACGATGTCGCCGCCGGCAAAGACGCCGGGCTTGGAGGTCATCATGGTGACTGGATCGGCGGTGATGGTGCCCCGCTTGGAGGTCTCGATTTCGGGCGCGGTCTGCGGCACCAGGGGATTGGGCTGGTTGCCGATGGCCACGATCACCGTGTCGGCCGGGACAATGAATTCACTGCCCTTGACCGCCACCGGTCGCCGCCGGCCCGAGGCATCGGGTTCGCCCAGTTCCATGCGCAGACATTCGACGCCGGTCACCCGGTTGCGCGCATCGGTGACGATCCGTACCGGATTGGTGAGCAGGTGGAAGACCACGCCCTCCTCCTCGGCATGATGGACTTCTTCGGCGCGGGCCGGCATCTCCGCCTTGGAACGGCGGTAAACGATGGTCGATTCCGCACCTAACCGCAGGGCGGTGCGGGCCGCGTCCATGGCCACGTTGCCGCCGCCCACGGTCACCGCTCGGTGGGGGCGGATGGGCGAGGTGGCAAAGCGGGGAAAATCGATGGCCCGCATTAGGTTGGCGCGGGTGAGAAACTCGTTGGCCGAGAAAACGCCGATGGCATTCTCGCCGGGAATGCCAAGAAACACCGGCAGACCGGCGCCGGTGGCGATGAACACCGCGTCAAAGCCCTGCTCCATCAACTGGCCCACGGTCTCGGACTTGCCGATCACGTAGTCGGTGTGGATGGTGACGCCCAGCCGCTTGAGGCTGTTGATCTCGAACTGGACGATCTCCTTGGGCAAACGAAACTGGGGAATGCCGTACATCAGCACGCCGCCGGCCAGGTGCAGGGCCTCGAACATCACCACCTCGTGGCCCCAGCGGGCCAGCTCGCCAGCCACGGTGATCCCGGCCGGCCCGGCGCCGACAATCGCCACCCGTTTGCCCGTGGCTGCGGCCTTGACCGGCTCCGGCACGCCGCCGTGCTTGCGGGCGTAATCGGCGGCAAACCGTTCCAGGCGGCCGATGGCCACCGGCTCACCCTTCTTGCCCAGGATGCAGCGCGCCTCGCACTGGCTTTCCTGCGGGCAGACCCGGCCGCAGACCGCCGGTAGGGCCGTCTGTTCTTTCAGTTTGAGCAGGGCGTCGATGAATTTTCCTTCGGCAATCAGCTTAATGAAGGCCGGGATGTGGATGTTGACCGGACAGCCTTCGACGCAGCCTGGCTTCTTGCACTGGATGCAGCGCGAGGCCTCGAGCATGGCGGTTTCCTCGCTGTAGCCGCGGGGCACCTCCTCGAAGTTGTAGCGGCGACGGCGAGGGTCCTGCTCGGGCATGGGTTGGCGCGGGGTCTTTGCCTTGCCTTTCTTGGGGGTTGCTGCTTGCTCGGCCATGGGTTCGTTGGTTGTCATGCTTGCATACTCCGCAAAATCACTCGATTCACTCGAATTATCGGCCGCAGCCGCAGCCACCGCCCTGGGACGGCAGCACCAGCGCGTTCAGATCCACACTCTGCGACAGGGCCTGCACCTCCTGGCGGGCATAGGCGCTGCGCCGCGAGGCCAGCTCATCCCAGTCCACGCTGTGGCCATCAAAGATCGGACCATCCACGCAGGCAAACTGTGTTTTCTCGCCCACGGAAACGCGACAGGCGCCGCACATGCCGGTGCCGTCGACCATGATCGGGTTGAGCGCCACCAGGGTGGGGATATTGAGCGACCGGCTGATCTCGGTGACCATGCGCATCATGAAGGTGCAGCCGATGGCGATGAACTGATTGATCGGCTCGCGCGCGACCGCCTGGGCCAACAGCTCCTGAACGCCACCCTGCACACCTTCGCTGCCGTCCTTGGTGGCCAGGAGCAACTCGTCGCAGACCGTGCGCAGCTCCTCCTGGCGGTAGAGCAGATAGGAAGAGGAGGCCTCGATGGCGCAGATCACCCGGTTGCCGGCCTGACGCAGGGCCCGGGCCAGGGGGAAGATGGCGCCGATGCCGTAGCAGCCACCGCCAAGCAGCACCGTGCCCTTGTTCTCAATGGGCAACGGCAGCCCCAGCGGGCCGCTGACATGGGCGATACAGTCGCCGGCCTTGAGCGAGGCCAGTTCACGGCTGGAACGGCCGACCTCCTCAATCACCAGCGAGATCCAACCCTCACTCGCGTCCCAATCCACCAGGGTAAAGGGCGAACGCTCCGAGGTCTCCTTGGCCATGAGGATAACGAACTGGCCGGGCAGGGCGAACTTGGCCACCTGGGGCGCCCGGATCTTGAAGAAATGCATATTGGGCACGATTTCCCGTTTCTCCAGCAGGGCGAAACCTCCGGCTGGGCACACCTCCAAGGTCGGTACGGCAGGGGTGGCGGGCAGGCCGAAGGCGGCCAGGGCCGGGACAATGTCGGCGAGCAGATGACCACGGAAGCGGGGCAGCAGGTCGCGGACCTGATCGCGGGGATGGCCTTTGACCTGCGGTGGCGCCGGGTCGTCGACGATCAGCGGCGTGACGTTGGCGGCACTGGCGAAATCGAACTCGCCACTGCCCAGGGCCTGACCGAGCGAACAGAGAATCTGCCGCTCCGGCAGGGCATGGCCCGGCGCCTGGCTGGAGGCGGCCATGGTCTTGATGGCGCCGCCGGCAGTGCGGAAGGTGCCTTCAATCTCGCTGAGTACCGCCGCCGGCAGGACCACGCTGGCCGCCTCGGACAGCGGCGAGGGCAGACAGTCGATCACCAGCGAAAAGGCAGCGGCCCGGATGGCCTCCAGGGGCAGGAGGTTGCCGTTGGTGATGATGGCCCGCAGGGTGCCGTTCTTCAAGTCCTGGGCGATCTGTTGGACAGCCGGATCCTCGCCATCGGCGGCAGCGTCGAGGAGCACCAGCGGAGCCTGCAGATGGCTGGCCAGCTGGGCATAGAGGAACCGGTCCTCGCGCGAGGTGGTGGCGCTGATCACCAGCGCAGTCGTCCCCACGCAGCCGCGCAAGCCGTCGGCCGCGGCCTGGATGGCCCCTTCCCAATCATAGGGGATCAGGTCCTCGCCCTCCCGCACCAGGGGCCGAATCAGTCGCTGGTTGGAGTTGACGATCTGGGCCGCGCCGAAGCGCCCCAGGGCACAGAGGCCGGATTCGCGGTTGAATCCGGTCATGGTGTAGGCCAGCAGTTGTCCTTCCTTGCTCTGCGCCACCACCGAACAGCCTTCGCTACAGAGCAGACAGGTCGAGGGCATTTCCAGCTCGGGCTTGCCGTGCCAGCGGGCGAAGCGGTCGGTGAGGGTGCCGGTGGGACAGATGTCGATACAGGCGCCGCAGAAGGTGCAACCGGAGTGGACGTGGCTGGTGTCAAAGGCGGTGCCGATGCGGGCCCACTTGCCCCGGTTGATGATCGAGATGGCGGGCTGGCCATGGATCTTCTCGCAGATGCGCCAGCAACGGCCGCAGAGCACGCACAGGTTGTAGTCCCGGTCCATGAAGGGGTCGTCCCGCTCCAGGTTGTAGGACGCATAGAGGGTGGGCAGGTGTAACTCCCGGCTGCCCGCCCGCAGGGCCATGGCGCGCAGGTCGCATTCGTCGCGGTTGGCGCAGAAACCGCAGCGGGTGGAGCGGGCTGCCTTGGTGGCCTTGGGCCGGTACTGCTCGCAGGCCTCGCGGTGGGGACAGACCAGGCAGCTGTTGGGATGGCCGGAAAACATCAACTCCAGGGTGCGATTGCGAAGTTCGGTCAACCGCTCCGATTGGGTGGTCACCTGCATGCCCGGGGTGGCCGGGGTGGTGCAGGAGGTGGGATACCCGCGCACGCCCTCGATCTCGACGATGCACATCCGGCAGGCGCCGTAAGGGTTGAGGTCCTTGTGGTCGCAGATGGTGGGGATGGTGATGCCCGCCTGGCGGGCGGCCTGGAGGACCGTGGTCCCTTTCTCGACCTCGACCATGCGGCCGTCAATGGTCAAACTGATGCTGCCCATGCACTCTCCTTATGAAAAAAACTTGGCTCCAATGCTCCGCTTGCCTGGCCGTTAATCCACCAGCACCGCCTCGAACTTGCAGGCCTGGCGGCAGGAACCGCACTGGATGCACAGCTGCTGGTCGATAGCGTGCGGCTGTTTCTTCTCGCCGCTGATCGCCGCCACCGGACAGGCGCGCAGACAGGCGCCGCAGCCGGTACAACGGGCCGGATCGATGTCGAAGCGGATCAGGGCGCGGCAGGCACCGGCCGGGCACTTGTGGTCCTCGATGTGGGCCCGGTACTCCTCCTCGAAATACTGGAGCGTGGTCAGCACCGGGTTGGCCGCTGTTTGCCCCAAGCCGCACAGAGAGGCGCTCTTCATGGTGTCGCCGATCTTGCGCAGCGTATCCAACTGATCCAACGTCCCCTTGCCTTGGGTGATGCCGGTGAGAATGCGCAGCAAGTGCTGGGTGCCCATGCGGCAGGGCACGCACTTGCCGCAGCTCTCGTTCTCGGTGAAAGTGAGGAAGTAGCGGGCCATGTCGACCATGCACGATTCCGCATCGATGACGATCATGCCGCCCGAGCCCATGATCGAGCCGACCGAAGCCAGGTGTTCGTAATCGACCTCCAGGTCGATGAACTGGGCCGGGATGCAGCCGCCCGACGGCCCACCGGTCTGCACCGCCTTGAAGGGCTTGCCGCCGAGCACGCCGCCGCCGACCTCGTCGATGATGGTGCGCAAGCGGATGCCCATGGGCACCTCGATCAAGCCGGTGCGGGTGATCTTGCCGGCCAGGGCAAAGGTCTTGGTGCCCCGGCTCTTTTCGGTGCCGAACCCGGCATACCAGGCCGCGCCCTTCTCCATGATCGCCGATACCGCCGCCAGCGTCTCGACATTGTTGATATTGGTCGGTTTGCCGAACAGGCCGGACACCGCCGGAAAGGGCGGCTTGGAGAGCGGCATGCCGCGCTTGCCCTCGATGGACTGCATCAGCGAGGTCTCCTCGCCGCAGACAAAGGCGCCGGCCCCCTTCTTGATCTTGATGTCGAAATCAAAACCCGAACCGAGAATGTTCGCGCCCAGGAACCCCTGCTCGCGCATCTGGGCAATAGCGTCCTGCAACCGTTCGATGGCCAGCGGATATTCGGCCCGGCAGTAGACATAGCCCACGGTGGCGCCGATGGCATAGCCCGCGATCAGCAACCCTTCCAGCACCGCGTGCGGGTCGCCTTCCAGCACCGACCGGTCCATGAAGGCACCAGGATCGCCCTCGTCGGCGTTGCAGATCACGTATTTCTGATCCGCCACCGAGCTGCGGGCAAACCCCCACTTGACCCCGGTGGGGAAACCGGCCCCGCCGCGACCGCGCAGGCCGGACGCCTTCATCTCCTCGATCACCTGTTCCGGCCCCAGAGAAAAGGCGCGGGCCATGCCGCTGTAGCCGCCCTGGGCCAGGTAGTGGTCGATATTGGTCGGGTCGATGATGCCGCAGTTGCGCAGCACGATCCGCACCTGGGGCTGGATCATCGGCAGGTCGGTGAAGGCAGGAACGGTTTCATCCGTGTCGTTCATCACCGCCAGGGCCAGCGGCGCAAAGACCTCGCCCCGCACCAGCTGGGCATCGACCAAGGCCTCGACATGGCGCGGCTCCACACTCTGGTACAGGACCCGCTTGCCGTCGCGGCCACGGATCTCCACCAGCACCTCGGCATAGCACATGCCCAGGCAGCCGACCTCGACCACGTCCACGGATTCGGTCAATCCCTGTTTGGCCAGTTCGGCGGCAAAGGCGGCCATGACTTCCAGCGATCCGGCGGCGCGGCCGCAGGTGGCCGACCCGATGAGAATGCGGGGCCGGTCCGGCTGCTCAAAACGTTGCCAGACGATTTGTGCCTGTTGTTGTCGCGCGGCGAAACTCATTTCTTGTCCTCAATGAGCTTGTTGGTTTTGGCGGCGGTCATCCGACCGTAGACCTTGTCGTCCACCACCACCACCGGGGCCAGGGCGCAGGAGCCGAAACAGGCCACCCGTTCCAGGCTGAACTGGCCATTGCTGCTGGTCTGGCCAGGGGCGATGCCGGTGGCGCGGCTGATGGATTCGAGAATGCGGTCGCTGCCGCGCACATGGCAGGCCGTGCCCTCGCACACCTTGATGTGGTGCAGGCCGGGCGGCACGAAACGGAATTGAGCGTAAAAGGTGGCCACGCCGTAGACGTCGTTGGCCGAGAGTTCGAGGTGATCGGCCACCGCCTGCACCGCCTCTGGGGAAAGATACCGAAAACGGTCCTGTACCTCCTGCAGCAGCGGGATGAGGTTGTCCCGTTCCCGGCCGTAGGCGGTAAGGATGTTTTCCAAATCAGGTTGTTCCGTTGTCATGCGGCGCTCCTGGGGCATCTGGGAAAATTATTGCATTGAGGAAAACGGATAGAAGGCCTTTTCCTTATCCCTGTGGGGGGAACTTGTCAAGAAAGGAAAAAAGCCGGGCTGGGACAAAAGGATACAGGGCGAAGGGAGAACGATTGGCCCGTTCCTGGCGGTTGTTGAGCCGACAGGGACGGGATCGAGTACGGTCCGGGAACAGCCGACGGGTGGGTGCTGGACCGGCGGCAACGATGTCTTCCGCATGCGGCTGACATTGCCGCAGCTCAGTGGTTGCCGCCTGCTTCGTTGTCCGGGAGGCGAACCCGGTCGTAGACCTGGTGCAGCTGGACCGGCGCGGCCTTTTTGCGCAGCCGGAGATTGAGTATCTCGACGATGAAGGAAAAGGCCATGGCAAAATAGAGGTATCCCTTGGGCATCTCGTGACCGGTGCCCTCGGCCACCAGGGCCACGCCCACCAGGACCAGGAAGGACAGGGCCAGCATCTTGACGGTCGGATGTTGAGCGACAAACTGGCCGATCGGTTTGGCGGCCACCATCATGACGCCGATGGCCATGACAATGGCGGCGATCATCACCCAGAGATGGTCGGCCAAACCAACGGCGGTGATCACCGAATCCAGGGAAAAGACGATGTCGATGATGGCGATTTGGGCAATGACCAGCGGCAGCTGCGAGGCCAGGTGTTTGGGGCCGTGTGCCTCGTCGCCGCCTTCCAGGCTGCCGTGGATTTCGATCACCGCCTTGTAGATGAGAAACAGACCGCCGAGCAGCAGCACCAGGTCACGGCCGGAAACAGGATGGCCCGCCACCTCGAAGAGCGGCGCGACCAGTTTGGCCAGCCAGGCCACCGACATCAGCAGGAGGATGCGGGTGCCCATGGCGGCCAGCAGGCCAAATTGGCGGGCAAAGGCGCGTTTGCCCGCCGGCACCTTGTCCACCAGCAGGGTGATGAACACGATGTTGTCGATGCCGAGCACAATTTCCAACACGGTCAGTGTCAAGAGGGAGCTCCAAATGCTGATATCCCACAACCATTCCATACGTTTGTTTTCCTTTTTGAGTCGAATGCAATTAAATAGGTATCTTTTCCCCTTCAGCGGCGAACAACGCCGCGCCCATTGTACGCCTCGGCGGCCCATTCTTCAAGCAGACAGGATCCCGGTGGGTGCTGCAGAAAGCGCATGGACGGCCAAGAGGATGTGGCGTACCTTGGATCAAGAGACAATACTCGCAACACGGGGAGCGGCGGGCGATTGCCGGCAGACGAATTTGATCGTTGCCGGTGAGGGGCAGGCGCCATGAAGAGGCGGATAAGCTCAAGAAAAAGGTGGGAAAACGGGCCCACCGGAAGGCGGACCGTGCGATGCCCCAGTTGCCTAGATTTTCTCGAGAATTCGCCGGCGGGTGTGATGGAGGTGTATTCGACCGAATTTGCTCAGCATCTTGTAGTAGACCGTATCCGGAACATATTCGCGCACCACCAGTTCCCAGTCGTCCGAACCCACCAATCCCTTGACCAGGGAAGAACTCACCTCCACCAAATGGCGTGGCGACATCATGAACAGGGTCTGGATGGAGTCGTTCATGTTGCTGTTGACGTACCGCATGCCGCGCTCGTAGGTGTAGTCCTTTTCGTTGCGAATGCCGCGCAGGATATAATCAACACCGATGGACTCGGCGTATTTGACCAGGAATTTGTTTTCAAAGTGGACCACCTCCACGTTGCGGTACCGGCCGCAGATCTCCTTGAGCATCTGCATCCGCTCATCCAGGGAGAAGGTGTACTCCTTTTGTGAATTCTGGCCGACCGCCACATAAAATTTGGTGAACAGACGGGCCCCCTGGTCAATCATCCACAGATGGCCGTTGGTCGGCGGATCGTAACTTCCAGCGTAGATTCCTTTCATAGAAAATCCTGCAGTATACGTTGTGGATGCAACGGGCCCCATGGCCAGGGCGCTCGTGAAAGATCAACACGCGATCATCTTGCATGGCGACATGGAACCTTGCGGTTTCCACTGCCGTTTATCCGCCAGGAGCAACCCCTCCTTTGTTCTCCCACGCTGTTCCATCCCCTCGCGGCGGTGTGCCGAGGAAACCGGACGGTTTCAGCGGGAAAATCAATCGGGAGAATGGTGGTATGCTATAGCAAATCGGTCTATTCTCCGTCAATATTATATTCCCGTAAGGATTGATTTGGAAATCTTTCCTCCATCCAGAAAGGAGAAGGGGCGGCACCGGGCGGCTGGTTGGGGGCTAGAGTCCGGGAATACCGATGTGTTGGATGCGCACCGCGTTCAGCCCTTCCTCGTAGGCCGGCAGGGTTCCCCCCTTGCGAAACAGACGGAAGGCCAGAGCCTGGGACAGCACCCGGATGGGGTAGTCGCGCGGCAGCTGCTGGAGATAGGGCTGCACGGTGATGAAATCGGTGGCCCCGTACTGCTGCATGATGAAGCGCAGCCCGCCGTTTTTTGGACCGATGTTATAGGCCAGCAGGCCGAGAAACAGGTCGTTGTTCATCTGGCCGAGGTAGTGGTTGAGGGTGGCTGCGGCGATGAAGCCGTTGTGACGGTGATTGGTGATCACCGGCCGATCGACCCCAAGCCGGCTGCCCGCTTCGCGCAGGGCCGCTTCCGGAACCTGGGTGATCTGGAACAACCCCTGGCCGCCGTCCTTGCTCTCGCGAGGAAGAAAGGATGATTCGGTCGCGGCGATGCCATGGAGCAGGTCCGGATCAAGCCCAAAGGCCTGGGCCGCGGCGTCGATGTCCGGGCCATAGGGTTTGGCCCGTTCGATCATCTGCCGCAACTGGGAGGGGTCGTGGCGGCGATAGGCGGCAAACACCTGATGGGTGAGCGTGATCCGGCTGGCTTCCTCCTTGCCGCCGACCAGGATGCGAAACTGGCTGAAGGCAAAGAAAAAGGAGCCCTTGAGGGCAAAGCCGCCAATAACCAGGACCATGGTCAGGGCCAGAATCGCCGGCAGAAACAGCCACTTTTGCCCCAGCCAGCGTCGCAGCCGCAGCCAGCCGATCAGCAGCAGGGCGGCCGCGACCACCAAGGCCAGGACTCCGGTGGTGAAGGGCAGAAGGTGGGACAGCAGGCTGGTGCCGGAAAAACGTTCCGTCGCGTGGCCGAGCAGGACCACGATCCCGGTCATGGCGCTCAGCGTCAGGCAGGCGATTTCCACGGTGGTGAGGGCAATCAGATGGCGGGTGGGGAGCGCGGGCTTTTTGCGGCGCCGCTTGCGGCCCGTGCCTTTTTTTGCCGTGGATCGGGGCTTTCGCTGGACTGGCGGCTTGGAAGCCGAGGGGGGTTGCTGGTTTTCGCTCGGAGCGGTATCCGGGGGAGACGCTTGCTCGGTGTTCGCCGGTGGTGTTTTTTTGGCGGATTTTGCTTTTTTGTCCACGCTGGTGTTCGTGCCCGTTAAAAAAAGAGGTACAGTGCATCTCGCGGCCCGTGCCCAGCCCGCGGCCGTCGTTTTTCGGCCCCTGAACAGACCATTTTTCAGGGGGTGCTGTCAACCCATAGCCAAAAAGGAGGCCCGATGGAACTGTTCACCGTCAACCAGCAGACCTGCAACCGGGATGGCGTCTGTGCCGCCGTCTGCCCCATGGGGATCATCGACTGGGCGCCGGGAGCGTTGCCAGTGCCTGCCATGGACGCCGCAAACCTGTGCATCCGCTGCGGCCACTGTGTCGCGGTTTGCCCCACCGGCAGCTTCAGTCACCGGGATATGCCGGTCGACGTCTGCCCGCCAGTGCGGCCAGAACTGCGCTGCTCGTCCGAACAAGGCGAGCAGTTTCTTCGTGCCCGCCGCTCGATCCGTGTCTACCGGGACACGCCGGTACCCCGGGACACCCTGGCCAAGCTGATCGACATCGCCCGCCATGCGCCCTCCGGCATCAATTCCCAGGGCGTGGGCTGGCTGGTTCTGGGCGATCGGCAGGAGTTGCGGAAACTGGCCGGCATGGTCATCGACTGGATGGAGTGGATGCGGGCCGAGACGCCCGAGGCGGCCAAGGCCCTCCATCTCGATCGCACCGTGGAGCGCTGGCGGGCCGGGCATGATGTCATCCTGCGCGGCGCGCCGGCGGTGATCGTTGCCCATGCGGAAACGGCCAACCGCATGGCGGCCACCACCTGCACCATCGCCCTGACCTATCTGGAACTGGCGACAACCGTTCTGGGGCTGGGCGGCTGCTGGGCCGGATACTTCAATGCCGCGGTCAATGCCTATCCGCCGATGGCCGAAGCCCTGGGGCTGCCGCCAGGACGCCAGTGCCATGGGGCGATGATGGTTGGCTACCCGAAGTTCGCCTACCGTCGTCTGCCCGTCCGCAACCCGTCCTCGATCCACTGGCGCATGGGAACATGACCCGGTCGCGGCAGCGGCTTCGCCCCGTGCACGCCATTGGCGGTTGCACAATGGCTGTCGATGCTTATATCTTGGCAACAAACTTTTTCCCGTCCATTCACTTCAACGAGCAACGCCGCAATGAACAATCGATCCATCACCACTAATCCATCCCCTGCCGCGTCCCCTTGGCATACCCTGAGCCCGGAGGCCGCGTTTCGGGAGCTGGCCAGCAGCGAGGCCGGACTGAGCCAGGAAGAGGCCCAGGCGCGGCTGCAGATCCACGGGCCCAACCAGATCAAGCGCAAACCCAAGGACAGCGTATTGCAGCTTCTCTGGCGGCAGATCAACAATCCCCTCATTTGGGTCCTGCTCGGCTCGGGAACGCTGGCCGTGGTGCTGGGCAAGATGACCGACGGTTTGGTGGTGCTGTCGGTGGTGGTGATCAACGCCATCATCGGCTTTATTCAAGAATTCAAGGCCGGGCGGGCGATCGAGGCCCTGTCCGACATGGTGCCGCAAAACGCCACGGTCATCCGCGAGGGCAGAAACGTCACCGTGCCGGCTATTGATCTAGTGCCCGGCGACGTGGTCCTGCTGGCCGCCGGCGACAGCGTGCCGGCCGACATGCGGCTCGTCTCCCTGAAAAATTTGCAGGTCGAGGAGGCGGCGCTCACCGGCGAATCGGTGCCGGTGGAAAAAACGCTGGTCCCGGTCGACAAGGATGCGGTCCTGGGCGATCGTACCTGCATGGTCTACAGCGGCACCTTGGTCACCGCCGGCACGGCCACCGCCGTGGTCGCCGCCACCGGCATGGGCACCGAGCTGGGCCGCATTTCCGACATGCTGGAGAGTGCCGTGGATCTCGACACCCCGCTGACCAAGAAACTGGCCGAGGTCAGCACCTGGATCACCATCGGTATCGTCGCCGTGTCGGTGGTCATTCTCGCGGTCGGGGTCAAGCGGGCGCTCGACATCGCCATTCCGCTTGGCGCGGCCCTCAAGGAGACCCTGATCTTCGCCATCGCCCTGGCGGTCGGCGCCATACCCGAAGGCTTGCCGGCGGTGGTCACCATCGCGCTCGCCATCGGCGTGCAGCGCATGGCGCGGCGCAACGCCATCATTCGCCGCCTGCCGGCGGTGGAAACGCTTGGCTCGACCACGGTGATCTGTTCCGACAAGACCGGCACCCTGACCTGCAACGAGATGACCGTCACCGAATTGATGACTCCGGCCGCTACCTGCCGGATCAGCGGCATCGGCTATGATCCGGTGGGCAGCTTCACCATGGATGGGCAAGCCGTTGCCCGCCTGCCCGAGGATCTGCGCGATCTGCTGGTCAAGTCGGTGTTGTGCAACGATGCCACCCTGCACCATGACAACGGCCAGTGGTCGATCACCGGCGATCCAACCGAGGCGGCGCTGCTGGTGGCCGCGGCCAAGGCCGGACTGACGGCCGACGAGGTCAATAATCGGTTCCCCCGACTCGACGCCATCCCCTTTGCCTCGGAAAATCAGTACATGGCCACCCTGCACGGCGGCGAAACCCGGACCATCGTGCTCAAGGGCGCGCCCGAGGTGGTGTTCAAGCGCTGTCTGCAGGCGACGGACGAATCGCTGCACCAACACATCGCGGCCGAAATGAATCGCATGGGCGAAAACGGCATGCGGGTGCTGGCCTTGGCGGCCAAGAATTGGGACGGAGGAGACGACCTGGACGAGGGGGCGGTGAGCGACGGGTTCACCTTTCTCGGCCTGATCGGCATGATCGACCCGCCGCGCGAGGAGGCCATCGAGGCCATCACGGCCTGCCACCGGGCCGGGATCACGGTCAAGATGATCACCGGCGATCACCGGACCACCGCCCTGGCCATCGGCACCGACCTCAAGCTGGCGGCGGGCGGCCGGGCGGTCACCGGGGTCGAGCTGGCCGCCATGGAAGACGAGGCGCTCAACGAAAGCGTGCGGACCACCAATATTTTTGCCCGGGTGGCTCCGGAACACAAGCTGCGGCTGGTCAAGGCCCTGCAGGCGGATAACCACATCGTGGCCATGACCGGCGACGGGGTCAACGACGCGCCCTCACTCAAGCAGTCCAACATCGGCGTGGCCATGGGCATCACCGGCACGGCTGTGTCCAAGGAGTCGGCGGACATCGTCCTTGCCGACGACAACTTCGCCAGCATCAGCGCCGCGGTGGAGGAAGGACGGCGGGTCTACGATAACCTGATCAAATCGCTCGCCTTTCTCCTGCCCACCAACCTGGGGCTGGCCCTGATCCTGATCTACGGCATCATCTTCTTTCCCTTTGACCCGGTGACCAAGGTCCTGCTCCTGCCCATGCTGCCCACCCAGCTGCTGTGGATCAACCTGGTGGCCGCCGTGGCCCTGGCGCTACCGCTGGCCTTCGAGGTCAAGGAGCCGGACATCATGAACCGGCCGCCGCGCCGGCCCGAGGCGCCGCTGTTCAACACCTTTGTCGTCTTTCGGGTGGTGGCGGTGTCGGTGCTGATGACCGCCGGCACCATCATTTTGTTCAACATGGAATATCAGCAGCAGCTGGCCGGCGGCGTGGCCGAGTCCCTGGCCCTGGCCAAGGCCCAGACCATTGCCGTCACCTTTGTCATCTTTTTTCAGATTTTCTACATGATCCACTGCCGGTCGCTCAAGGACAACATCCTCAAGATCGGCCTGTTCAGCAATGCCACCGTGTTTTGGGGTATCGGCGTGGTTCTGGTCCTGCAGGCACTGTTCGTCTATCTGCCGCTGCTGCAACGGGTGTTCAAGACCGCGCCGTTGTCGCTCACCGATCTCGGCATCACGCTTGCGGCCAGCTTCGTGATCTTCCCGCTCATTTCCCTGGAAAAATGGGTTCGTTCCCTGGCCAGGGGCAGACGGACGGAAGACGTCTGAAGCGTGTCATTGTTGCCCGGGGATTCTCTCCCATGATTCAAGGGCCGGAACCGCAAGGTTCCGGCCCTTTTTTTGGTCGCGACCTCCATTTTGCCAGGGGGCGGCCTGGACGGGGGGTGGGAAAGGAGTGGTACACAGGGAGGGCGCCGGGAGCGGGACCCTTGCCATGGAAAGGCGGCGCTGGTGGCGCAGGGGGAGAGAGCCGTTGCCTGCCATCGCCACGGCGACCAGACTGCCATGGAGATCGAAATCTCGCGAGGGGTGGGGCGGAGGGGATGTGACCGGGAGCCGTCTCGGCGTGACCGGCGATCGCTCCCGGTCACACTCGTCGACAGGATCAGCAACGCACTTCAGGCGTGCCGTGGAACAGGACTCACATCCCCACGGCAAACATCGCTTCCAGGTCGTGGCGCGAATAGGCCTGGAAGGCGAGCATGGTTTCGGTTTTGGCGATGCCGTCGATGGCCAGCATCTTGTTGGTGACCAGATCGGCCAGGTCGTCGTTGGTCTTGACCCGGATGATGGCCACCAGGTCGTATTTGCCGCTCACCGAGTAGACCTCGGAGATGCCGGCGATTTCCTGCAGCTTCTCGGCGACTTCGTTGATCTTGGTTCGTTCGGCGTTGATGAGAATGATCGAAGTAACCATGGTGTTCCTCACGCTTGCTGGGGGTGAACAGTGGTGAGCGGATGGTTTTCAGCCCGCTCGGGCGGCGGTCGGTTCGGCCGCGAAAAGAAACAGCCGGACGGACATGCCCCGCCCGGCCGCCTTGGACACGCTGGGCGCGCTCACTCGTAGGAGATGCATCCGGCTGGACAGGAACCGATCGCTTCCTCGATGCAGTCCTCGTCGCCGTCTTCCTCCATGAGCACATAGGCCTTGGTTTCATCGATGTCAAACCCGAAGATCTCCGGGCATAATTCCACGCAGGCCTCGCAGCCCAAACATTCTTCCTGATTGATTGCTACTTGTTTCGACATTCCGTGTTCTCGTGCAGAAGTAAAAAAAATGCCGGTCACCGCATGCGGGGCAGCGGCCGGCGGTCGCTCCTCGACGATGCCGGCGGACCGCCGGCAGGGTCGAGCGCGGGGCCTTGGCATCGTCGCCGCTTCCTTTACAGTTTTGCGGTTTTCAGGTCAATCGTCAATTTGTATTCCGCTGGGTCCTCGCCCTGTTTGACGGTGAACCCGAGCTTCTTGCCAAGCGCGATCATGTAGCGGTTTTCCGCCAACACCGTGCCCCAGACGATTTCCATGCCGCGTTCCTGAGCAATGCTCAGGCACTGGAGGAGCAGCTTGGCGCCAATACCCTTGCCTTGCCAGGGGTCGCCGATCAGCACCGAAAACTCGCCGCGCTTGCCGTCCGGCTCGCCGACGATGTTGGCCACGCCGAGCATCCGTTCCTCGCCCTCGCGGTCGTCCAGGCCGACAAAAGAGATCTCGCGGTCGTAGTCGATCTGGGTGAAGCGGGCTAGGATCTCGGGGGAGAGCGTCTTGACCACGCTGAAGAAGCGGTAATAGATGCTGGTCGGGGTCAGCGAGTTGAACAGCTCGACAAACAGCGGCGCGTCCTCGGGCTTGATCGGCCGGATGAACAACGGCATCTGCATGTCGGTGAGGTCGTGCCGCTCCAGGTGCTGGGGGTAGGGGCTGATCACCAGGTGGAGGTTGTTGGCGCCGTTTTCCACCCGTTCCAGGCGGATGCGGGCGTCGACCGCGCAGGGTTCGCCGTTTTTGACCAGCACCGGGTTGATGTCCAGTTCGACGATCTCGGGGAAGTCGATCACCAGCTGGGAAAGGCGCATCAGGAGCTCCTCCAGCTTTTCCAGATCCGCCGGCGTGCTGTTGCGATACCCCTTGAGCAGCGGCAGGATACGGGTTTCCTCCATCATCCTGCGGGCCAGCAGGCGGTTGAGCGGCGGCAGGCCCAGCGCCTTGTCGTCGAGTACCTCGGCAAAGACGCCGCCCGAACCGAAACAGATGACCGGGCCGAAATTGTCGTCGGTCTTGCTGCCGATCAGCAGCTCGAAATCCGGGTGGGCGATAAAGGTCTGGAGGGTGACGCCGAGGATTCGGGCCTCCGGGTTGTGCGCCCGGGCGCCATCCATGATCCGCTGAAAGGCGGCGCGCAGGTCGTCTTCGTTGCGCAGGTCAAGCTGCACCCCGTTTGCATCGGATTTGTGGCTGATGTCCGGCGACACCAATTTCATGGCCAGCGGCATCTCCATCTCCGCCGCCAGGTCGATCACCTCCTCGATGGTGGCGGCCAGCCGGGTGTCGTTGACCGGGATGCCGTAGGCGGCCAGGATTTCCTTGCTCTGCATCTCCGAGAGCAGCAGGTTCTCGTGCTCGAAATTCTCGTAAATGGTGCGGAACACCTGGTCGCGGTTGAAATAGAGTTCGGTGGCCAGTTTGGGCGGCACCTGGGAGAGCAGCTCCAGGTTGCGGGTGTACTCGTGCAGGTAGAGAAAGGCGCGCACCGCCCGTTCCGGGGTCTCGTAGGTGGGGATGTTCGCCTGGTTGAGGATGTTGATCGCCTCGGCCATCCGCTTGCCGCCCATCCAGGCGGCAAAGACCGGCACCCGTTTGCGCTTGACCAGCTTAACCAGCGCCCTGGCCACCTCTTCGGGCGGAGTCAGGTCCTGGGGCACCATGATCACCAGGATGCCGTCGAACTCCCGGCTGGCCAGGCAGATCTCCAGGGCCTTGGTGTACCGCTCGACCGTGGCGTTGCCGAGGATGTCGATGGGGTTGCCCCGGCTCCAGTAGGGCGGCAGAATCTCGCCCAGCTGGGTCATGATCTCGTCGGGGATGCGGGCCGGTTCCAGGCCGTATTCGGCCAGGGTGTCGGCGGCCATGACCCCGGGGCCGCCACCGTTGGTGACGATCGCCAGCCGGGTGCCCGCCGGCCGCGGCTGCTTGGCGGTCAGCTCGGCGCAGTCGAACAGCCGTGCCAGCGACGGCACCCGGACAATGCCCGCCCGCTTGAAGGCGGCATCGTAGACCGCATCCTCGCCGGCCATGGCGCCGATGTGGGTCGAGGCGGCGCGGGCCCCGGCCTGGCTTTTGCCGGCCTTGAGGACAATGATCGGTTTGATCCGCGACACCGAACGGGCCGCGCTCATGAACTTGCGCGGGTTGGTCAGATTTTCCATGTACAGAAGGATCGCCTTGACCGAACCGTCGTTGCCCAGGTAGTCGATCATGTCGCCGAAATCGACGTCGAGCATGGAGCCGATGGAAACGAAGTGGCTGAAGCCTATGTGTTCCTCGGCCGCCCGGTCGAGGATCGCCGCGCAGATGGCGCCGCTCTGGGAAATCACCGCCAGGCTGCCCTTGGCCGGCATGCCGCCGGCAAAGGTGGCGTTGAGATTTTTGTTCGGCCGGATGACGCCCATGCAGTTGGGGCCGATGATCCGCATGCCCGAACCTTCGGCCGCGCCCTGGATCTGTTCCTCGATCAGCGCTCCTTCCTCGCCCAGCTCCTTGCCGCCGGCGGAGATGATGATCACCCCCTGGGTGCCGGCGCGCACGCACTGACGGACGATCTCCGGAGCGGTGGCGATCGGCGTGGCGATGATCGCCATCTCCGGGGCCGGCTCCACCTCGGTGATGGTGGCATAGGCCTTGAGGCCGCGCACGGTCTCATGGTGGGGGTTGATCGGGATGACGGTGCCCCGGAACCCGCCCTGGATGATGTTGTCCATCAGGGCGGAGCCGATGGCGTTGGGTTTGTCGTTGGCGCCGATGACCGCGATGCTTTGTGGGTCAAAGAATTGTTCCATGGAGTCTGATCCCTTGTGGGTTGGCGTGATGGTCTTTTCCCCTGTGACCTGCCGCGGCGGCTGGGGAGCGGCCGGGCAAGGGTAGACTTCACCTACCCTTTCCTGCGGCGATTGACAAGCCTTTTACGGAGATAATCCAGGGCAAAAATGAGCACGATGCCCAGCCAGGCGAGCCCATAGAATCGCGGCGCCACCGGCCCGGTGCCCAGGGCCCGCGACAAGGGCGGCCAGTAGAGAATGGCCCAGGAAAGGACGATTTGGATGAGGATGCCGGCCAGCAGGAAACGGTTGCGGAACAGCCCCGCATCCAGACCGGATCGTTGTTCGAAACGGCGTCCGGCCAGGTTGCCGATCTGCATCAGGAGGATGGTCGCCAGGGTGATGCCCACCGCCGAGCGGTGGAGTGGCGCATCCACGGCCAGCTCGGTCCCGTACCGCCAGCCGCCGTCGATCAGCACGGCAAAGAAAAGCAGCAGCGACCACAACCCTTCGATCATCCCGAGAAAACAGTAGCTGCGGACCATCAGGGCCGGGGTGAGCAGCTCCTGGCCCTGGGCGCGCGGCGGTTGCAGCATCACCTCCGGATCGGCCGGTTCCTGACCCAGGCCGATGGAGGGCACCAGGTCCGTGCCCAGGTCGATGGACAGGATGTGGATGATGTTGAGGGCCAAGGGCACCGGCAGGACGATGTACAACAGATAGGGCAAAATTTCCGGACCGTTGCTCACCAGCACGTAGCTGGTGAATTTTTTCATGTTGGCGAAGACCGTCCGTCCCTCTTCGACGCCGTCGACGATGGAGGCGAAATTGTCGTCCAAGAGGATGATCTGGGCCGACTCGCGGGCCACGTCCGTCCCCTGGCGGCCCATGGCGATGCCGATGTCCGCGGCCCGCAGGGCCGGGGCATCGTTGACTCCGTCGCCGGTCATGGCCACCACCCGCTCCATGCGCTTGAGGGCGGAGACGATTTTCATCTTCTGCTCCGGGGTGGTGCGGGCAAAGATGCGCACTCCCTGCCGCAGCTGTTCGATCAGGTCGTCGACGGTCAGTCCCTTGAGCTGCTCGCCGGTGCAATGCGCCGTTTCGCCCGGGCGGACAATGCCGGCCTTGGCCGCCACCGCCAGCGCCGTGGCCGGGTGGTCGCCGGTGATCATCAGCACCTCGATGCCGGCGCCGTGGCATCGGGCCACCGCTTGGGGCACTTCGGACCGTACCGGGTCCTCGATGCCGATGAATCCGGCGAGGAGCAGATCGTGTTCCAGTGGTTCGGCCGTGGCCTCCTCGGGCATCACCGACGCCACCTCGGCGGCGCTCAGCGGCCGATGGGCCACGGCGATCACCCGTAACCCCTGGCCGGCCATGTCGCGCATCACCGTTTCGCAGGCGGCCACCTGTTCGCGCAGGTCCAGCGCGGTACCGGCGGCCACGCCGGCAAGCATGGGGGCAATCGCCTCAAAGGCGCCCTTGACCACGAGCACTGGCCCGTTTTCATCCTCGACGATTCCGCCGGAACGGCGCTTGCCCACATCAAAGGCAAAGGAGCGTGCCACCTGCCGCCGCACCTCGTGGGGCGTGCCGTGGAGCGTCTGGCGCCAATGGCGGGCCACGGCCACGTCCAGGGGGTCGCCGAGCAGCTGCTCGCCGCTCTCGCGCACCTCGGAGGCGGCCAGGGCCAGGCGGGTCAGGGACCGCTCCGCTTCGGGCGCGAGGGCCGCGCCGGTCAGCGGCGCCACCATGCGGGTGATGGTCAGTTGGTTTTGGGTCAGGGTGCCGGTCTTGTCGGTGCAGATCACATGGACCGCGCCCAGGGCTTCGACCGCGCCCAGGCTGGTCACCAGCACATTCTTTTTCGCCATGCGCAGGCTGCCCATCACCAGCGCCAGGGTCAGGGTGGGCAGCAGTCCTTCCGGCACGTTGGCGACAATGATCCCCATCATGAACACCAGGTTCATCCACAGTGGCTTGCCGCTGGCAACGCCGTAGAGAAAGAAGCTCGCGCCCATGGTGCAGGCGATGAGGGTGAGGATGCGGATCATGCGCGACACTTCGCGCTCCAGCGGCGAGGTCGTGCGGCGGATGGTCTGCGACAGCTGGGCGATGCGGCCGAAACGGGTGCGCAGGCCGGTGGCGAACACCACCCCCGTCCCCGTGCCCTGGAGCACGGTGCAGCCGGCAAAGGCGATGTTGTCGCACTCAACCAGCGGTTTGTCCTGGGCCTGGGCAACCAGCCGCACCGGCGCTGATTCGCCGGTCAACGGTGAGTTGTCGACCAGCAGTCCCTTGGCGTCGATCAGGCGCAGGTCGGCGGCCACCTTGTCCCCTTCGGAGAGGATCACCACGTCGCCGGGCACGATTTCCTCGGCCGGCAGACGGACAAGCCCCCCCTGGCGGCGGACCTCGACCATGTGCGGCAGAAACTGTTTCAAGGCTTCCATGGCCCGTTCCGCCCGGTACTCCTGAAAAAAGCTGAACAGGGCGTTGACCAGGGCGACCACCACCAGGGCCCAGCCGAGCACGCCCATGCCCTCGCCGGGATTGATCCGGTGGGCAATGAAACAGATGGCCGCCGCGACAAAGAGCAGGATGGCCAAAAAGTTGGTGAATTGGCGGCCCAGGGTCCGGGCCAGCTTCCAGCGGTCGATCACCTCGAAGCGGTTGGGGCCGACATGCGCCAGCCGCTCCCGGACCTCGGCCGACGCCAGGCCCTCGGCACCGCTATGGAGAATCGCGTAGACCTGCTCCGGCGGAATCCGGCCGATATGAAGGGGATGGTCGTTCATAGGGTCCGGTAGATGCCGACGTCGCAGGCGGTGGCGCGCAGGATCTGTTCGATGCGGTTGCCGTAGAAAAATCGGTGGGGCAGGCTGCGCTCGGTGGCGCCGAGCAGGATCATGGCCGCGTTGAGTTTGCCCGCCTGGATGAGGATCTCCTTGGCCCAGTCGTCGGAAAGGGTCACGTGCCGGTCCACGTGCAGGGGGACATCGGCGATCTGGGCGCGAATCTCCGCCGCCGCCTGGGCGAGATAGTGGGAGCCCACGCTGATCTTCCGCTTGGCGGCGGCGGCGGTGATGTAGCGGAAATACAGCGGATTGACCGTCATCACCCGCAGCAGGTGAAGCCGGTTGACCGAAGTGACGAGCAGGCGGAGAAAGGGCAGGGCCGCACGCGGGCCGCGCGGATGGCCGGCCAGGGGAAAGAGCAGGGTGCGCGGGCAGCCGAGCAGGCCGGGGCTGACCACGCGGATGGCCATGACGTTGCAGAGCCCGGAGCGGAGCAGCCGTTCCGAAACGGTGCCGGCGAGAAACCCCCGGCCCCGAGGGGCGATGCGCGCCCCGCACAGGCAGTAGGTCTGCTCGCCCGGCGGAATGGTCCGCAACAGGGAGGAAAGGACATCACCTTCCAACTCACGGATCAGGCAACTGCTTTCAATGGCGTGCTGGGCGCATTCACGGGCGAAGGCCGCGTATTTGGCCTCGATCCGGCCGCGCGGGCAGGAACCGTCCAGGATGTGGACAAAGAGCAACTTCCGGCTGGGCAGGGCGGCGGCCATGCGCAGGGCGTAGCGGCCCACCCAGTCGGCGTTGATCGAGCCGTCGTGCGCCAGAACAATCCGTCGGTCCATCGTGCCTCCAAGGGAGCGATTGCGTGGTCGACAGAACCTATCCTGCCGTGAGTAAAGGATAGTTGGGCGAGGAATGCAAGCGGGAAGTGGAGTCAGACACGGCCCCTGCCGGGCACCGTTATGCGGGGACTGGCTGCCCATGGTTGCTGTTGACAAGAGATCAAACCGTAATATAAAGAAAAAATTAAAAAATCCTGCCGTTTTCCGGACGGCCTCCCCCTTTGGCTGTGTGGTTCTTCAGAGGCCCCAGCAAGCGACAACACGCCCATGACCCCCGAACACTTCATTGCTCTCTGGAAAGATAACCGGCTCAATGAACGTGCCGGCGCCCAGCAGCATTTCAACGACCTGTGTGACCTGCTCGGCGTCGACAAGCCGCGCGACCCGGACAACTACTGCTTTGAACGCGGCGCCAGGAAGACCGGCGGCGGCGATGGCTGGGCCGATGTGTGGAAGCGCGGCTGTTTTGGCTGGGAAAACAAGAAGCCGGGCCGCGATCTGGGGGCCGCCCTCAAGCAGTTGACCGACTATGCCCTGCAGCTCGACAATCCGCCGCTGCTGGTGGTGTGCGATCGCGAGCGCATCGTCATCCACACCGCCTTCACTGGCTATCCCGATGAACCGCGCGAAATCGCCATCGAGGAGTTGACCGACCCCGGCACGCGGCAGCTGCTGACCTGGGTGTTCACCGACCCGCTCAAGCTGCGGCCGGAAAAATCGACGGCGGCGATCACCGAGGAGGCTGCCGGCCAGTTTGCCCTGCTGGCCCAGACCATGCGCGGGCGCGGCGTGGACGGCCAGCGCATCGCCCATTTTCTGGTGCAGTGCCTGTTTTGCATGTTCGCCGAGGACGAGGCACTGCTGCCCGAAAATATTTTTACCGATATTCTCGGAAACGCTGGTACCGATACCGCCAAGGCCGCCAACCGCATCGGCAAGCTCTTTGGCGCCATGCAGAAGAAATCCGGCGGCGAGTACGGCGACCACGACATTGCCTGGTTCAACGGCGGCCTGTTTCAAACCATCGACATCCCGGAACTGACCACAGACGATGTGGCCGCCCTCCATCGGGCCGCCGCCGACCGCGATTGGCGGGCCATCGATCCGACCATCTTCGGCACCCTGTTCGAGCGCGGCCTGGACCCGAAAGCCCGCGCTCCGCTCGGCGCCCATTACACGGACACCGGCACTATCGCCAAGCTGATCCACCCGCTGATCACCGAACCGCTTTTGGCCGAATGGCGGGAGGTCAAAGCCATCATCGCCGCCGGCCAGGGCAAGGGACCCAGGAGCAAGGCCTTTCTCAAGGCCCGCGCCGCCTACCACGGTTTTCTCCAGCGCCTGTTCAGCTTCCGCGTGCTCGATCCGGCCTGCGGTTCGGGCAACTTTCTTTATCTGGCCCTCAAGGCCCTGCGCGACGTGGAAAAGCAGGTCAACATCGAGGCCCAGGACTTGGGCTATCCGGCCAAGCTGCTGATGATGACCGGGCCGCAGAACATCTGCGGCATCGAGATCAACGAGTACGCCGCCGAACTGGCCCGCACCACGGTATGGATCGGCGATATCCAGTGGTGCCGCCGCAACGGCCGGGAAATCGCCCGCGATCCGATTCTCCGCTCACTCGACAGCATCGAGCATCGCGATGCCCTGCTCAACCCGGACGGCAGCGAGGCCAGCTGGCCCAAGGCCCATGTGATTGTCGGCAATCCGCCCTTTCTCGGCGACAAGATGATGCGCGGCGAGCTGGGCGACGACTCTGTCGAGCGGTTGCGCGGCTGCTACCAGGGGCGGGTGCCCGGCGGCGCCGACCTGGTGACCTATTGGTTTGAAAAGGCGCGCGCCCAGATCGAGGCGGGTCTGGCGGATGCCGCCGGCCTGGTGGCCACCAACTCCATCCGTCAGAAACGCAACCGGGTGGTGCTGGAACGCATTCAGGCCACCACCCGCATCTTTGAGGCCTGGTCGGACGAGGACTGGGTCAACGAAGGGGCGGCGGTGCGGGTCAGCCTGGTCTGTTTCGGCCGGGGCAACACGGTCCGGCTCGACGGTCAGCCGGTGGCCGCGATCCACGCCGATCTCACCGGCAGCGCCGAGGCGGGCCAGACCCTGGATCTCACCCAGGCGCGGCCGCTGGCCGCCAACAAGGGCCGATCGTTCTTCGGCATCTGCCTGGCCGGACCCTTCAAGGTGGACACGGCCACGGCGCTCGATTGGCTGGCGGACACCGGCAACCCCAACGGTCGGCCCAACAGCGACGTGGTCCGGCCGATCTACAACGGTTCGGACATCACCCGCCGCTGGGCCGGCAAGTGGGTGGTCGATTTCGCCGCCATGGACCAGCGCCAGGCCGCCGATTATCTCAAGCCCTTTGCCCACGTGGAGGCCATGGTCAAGCCGGTGCGCGCCGGCAATCGCGAGGTGGTGCGGGCGGAGAAATGGTGGCGGCACGGCCGCTTTCGTCCGGAATTGCGCGCCGCGCTCCAGGGGCTCAGCCACTACATCGCCACTCCGGAGACGGCCAAGCACCGCTTTTTTGTCCGCTTTCCGGTGCAGGTGGCGCCGGAACACAGCCTGATCGTCATTCCCCGCCAGGATGACGCCACTTTGGGCATCCTCTCCTCTCGCATCCACTGTCTTTGGGCCATTGAAAAAGGCGGGCGCATGGGCTTGGGCAATGACCCTCGCTACAACGCCAGTCTCACCTTTGAAACCTTTCCCTTTCCACCGGGCTTTGCTCTCCACGATCCCGCCCCACCTGCCGGCGAACCGTTGGCGGCCATCGGTGCCGCTGCCGCCGAACTGCTCCGCTGGCGGGAGCACTGGCTCAACCCGGAAGAGTGGCTCGACTGGGTGATCACCCCCGAGGAGCAGGCCGCCGGATTGCCGCCGCGACCACAGCCCAAACCCGAACATGCCGCTGCCTGGAAAAAACGTACCCTGACCAACCTCTACAACGAGATGCCCGCCGGCCTGCGGCTGCGTCAGGAGCAGCTCGACCGCGCCGTTGCCCTGGCCTACGGCTGGGACGACTACAGCCCGGCCATGCCCGACCCGACCATTCTCGCCCGGCTGCTGGCCCGCAACCTCGCGCCGGTGTCCGTCGGCGAGGACGGGGCTTGAGCGTGAACCGCGCCGTGGTCTGCCGTGGCTGTCGACCGGCAGCGAGCCTTGACGCCGCCCATTTTTTTCTTTATGGGTAAAGCAATGGAGGACCTTGCCATGGACAACACCTCTCCGGTGTATGTGGACACCACCCAGCGAGGATTTTATCGTTTTTTCGGCGTCATGGTGGTGCTGTTGCTGCTGCCGCCGTGTACCGACGCCGCGCTGTACGTGCTGCTGCTCATGCCGCTTGCCACCCTGCTCATCTGGGCGTCCGGTCTGCTCTTCGGCAGGCTGGCGATGCTGCTGGCCGCCTTGTTGTCGCTGTACCTTGCCATTTACGGATTCATCGCCCTGCTCAAGTTCTGACTCCGGTTGACCTTTCGCCGCGACTGGTTGGCGTGGTGCCCGCCCATCCGGCCAGGGCCGGGAACGCCGCCCCGGCATCCCCTCAACCATTCCGCAACGGAGCCCGCCATGGCCAGATCCCGGCCCCTTTCCCTGCAAACCTTTGTCTATCGCGTCCTGACCCTGCGGTTGGCGCTGATGGCCGTGGTCATCGGTCTGCTGACCGGGGCGGCGGTCTATTACAGCGAACAACAGAACCTGCGCGCCCAGGTGGTCGAGGAGACCCGCGCTGAAATCCAGCTGCTGATTGCCCGCACCATCCAGATCGCACAGGAGCAGGGTAGGGAACAACGCGCCGCCTTTCATCAGGCCCTGGAGGAGCGGCTTTCGGTCGCGGCCAAACCGGCCAACGGCGAGTTTGTCTATGTGCAATTTTTTGTCCCCGGCACCGGGGAGAGCGAGGAGCGGACAGCCAACAGCTATCCCCTGATCGAAGCGGTGAAGCGCCTGGCCCGCTCCCGGCCGCGCCAGCCCTCACCGGGGGGCGAAGCGGCGGAGGTGGTCATGGTGGGCGAGCGGCTGCACGTGCTGGTGGTCATGCCGCTCACCGATCCTGCAGGCCCGAATCCGGCCTACGCCGAGGCCGTGTTCGCTCCCTCCGAGGCCGCCAGGCAGGCCTTGCAGAAGACGCTGCGGCACAGCGTGGTCATGGCCCTGCTGATCGTCGTCGCCACCAGCGGTCTGCTCTATCCGGTCATCCTCCAGCTGGTGCGCAAGCTGACCCTGTTTTCCCGCAACCTGCTGGAGGCCAACCTGGGTACCCTGTCGCTCTTGGCCAGCGCCATCGCCAAGCGCGACAGCGACACCGACGCGCACAACTTCCGCGTCACCCTGTACGCGGTGCGGTTGGCCGAGGTCCTTGGTCTGGAAAACAGCGCGCTCCAGACCCTGATCAAGGGGGCCTTTCTCCATGACGTGGGCAAGATCGGCATTCGCGACCAGATTCTGCTCAAGGCGGGCGGGTTGGATGCGCGGGAGTTTGCCCAGATGCAGGCGCATGTGCGCCACGGGCTGGAGATCATCGATGGATCAATGTGGCTGGCCGACGCGGCCCAGGTGGTGGGGGCGCATCACGAGAAATTCGACGGCAGCGGGTATCCCAACGGGCTGACCGGGGAGGCCATTCCGCTGGTGGCGCGAATCTTTGCCGTGGCCGATGTCTTTGACGCCCTGACCTCGAAGCGGCCCTACAAGCAGCCGCTTTCCTACGAGGCGGCCCTGGACCTCATCCGCCAGGGCCGGGGCAGCCATTTCGACCCCAAGGTCGTCGATGCCTTCCTTGTCATCTCGGCCAGGGTGTATCGGGCCTATGCGGGCCGCGACAGCCAGGGGCTGCGCGATGAACTCAAGACCATCATCACCCGCGCCTTTAGCCAGGGCGAGATCCTGCTGGACTAGCGGCAGAATCCCGCCTGGTTACCCTAGGCAGGCAAGGGGTCGGTCACCTCGTCCACCAGATAGAGGATCGAACGGTAGGGGATCTCGGCGTGCAGGGCCAGGCCGATCTCGCAGGTCTTGCTGGTGGAATAGCCGGTTTCGCAGCCGTAGACCTGCTCTTTCAGGCCAGCCAGGGCCGCGCGGTTGAGTTCCGGGAAGTTGAAGCCGCGGTCGCCGGCAAAGCCGCAGCAGTGAATATCCTCGGGCACCACCACCTCCTTGGCGCAGAGTTGCGCCAGTTGGCGCAGCTTGCCGTCCAGCCCCATCTTGCGGGTACTGCAGGTGGCATGGAGGGCGATCCGTTCCTTCCTGCGGGCAAACACCAGCCGATCCTGGAGAAATTCGAGCACGAATTCCACCGGTTCATAGAGTCTCAGCCGCTTGTCGAGGGTGTTGCGCATCCGCTGCAGGCAGGGGCTGGTGTCGCACAGCACCGGCAGCTCGCCGTCACGGGTGGCCTTGAGCAGGGCATCGCTCAGTTCGTCGGCCTTGGCATCGGCCTGGCGCATCAACCCCTTGCTCTCAAAGGCCTGGCCGCAGCAGAGCGCCTCCACCCGCTCGGGCAGGATCGCGCCGTAACCTGCCTTGGCGAGCAGGGCCAAGGTCTTGTGCGGCAGGCCGGTGCGTTCGAGGTCGTGGCGGGCCGGCCCGCCCATGGCCCGGCTGGCGCAGCTGGGAAAATAAACCACCTGGAGTTCTCCGGCAGGAGCTGGCGGGCGCAGGGCGGGCACGCCGGCGGGCATTTCCCGGTTCCACAGGGGCACCAGGCCGCCGCTGACGGTGCGGGCCAGCTGCGTGGCCTGTTCCATCATCGGCGTGCCGACCAAACGGTGGACCCCATCCACCGTGTCGAGCAAGCCGCTCACCGAGCGGGTCACGCCCTTGAAATGATCGGCCACGTACCGGGAAACCGCCTTGGCCAGCTGGCCGTTGGCCTCCGCGCGCAGGCTCTTGACCATCTTGCCGGTGTCGATCCCCACCGGGCAGAGGGTGGCGCAGAGGCCGTCGGCGGCGCAGGTGTCCATGCCCGGATAGCGGTAAGCCTTGACCAGCCGCTGGACCTCCCGCTGGCCGGCATTGGCCGCCATCCGCCGGCTGATCTCGCGGCGGCCGGCAATGCGCTGCCGGGGGGTGAAGGTGAGGTTTTTCGACGGGCAGACCGGCTCGCAGAAGCCGCATTCGATGCACTTGTCCACCAGTTCGTGGGTGGGCGGCAGGGGCTTGAGGTCCTTGATGTGGGCCTCGAGGTCAGCGTTGAGAATGACGCCTGGATTGAGCAGCCCCTGGGGGTCGAACAGCGCCTTGATCTCCTTCATCAGGCCAAAGGCGGCCTCGCCCCACTCCTTCTCGACAAAGGGCGCCATGTTGCGGCCGGTGCCGTGTTCGGCCTTGAGCGAGCCGTCGTATTTCTCCACCACCAGGCGCACCACCTCGTCCATGAAGTCGCGGTAGCGGACCACCTCTGTCTGGATGGAAAAATCCTGGGTAAAGACAAAGTGGAGGTTGCCGGCCAGGGCATGGCCGAAGATGATCGCCTCGGTGTAATGGTATTTGCGGAACAGTTCCTGGAGATCGAGGGTGGCATTGGCCAGGTGCTCGATGGGAAAGGCCACGTCCTCGATGATCACCGTGGTGCCGGTCTGGCGGACCGCGCCCACTGCCGGGAACAGCCCCTTGCGGATCTTCCACAGCTGGGTGTACTCCTCGGCGATGGCGGTGAACTCGATCGGCCGCACCGTGGGCAGATTGGCCAGACTTGCGGTGATCTGTTCGATCTGGGCACGGAGCTCCTCGGCCGATTCCGCCCGGGTCTCGATCAGCAGGGCGGTGACGCCCGGATCAAGCTCGGCGAGGAAGGGCGGCATGCCCGGCTTGCCGGTGACCGAGGCCAGGCCGGCGCGGTCGATCAGTTCGGCGGCCGACACCGGCTGCTGCTGGAGGATGACCACGGCCTCGCACACGGTGCGGATATCCGGGTAGAAGATCAGGGCGCTGGCCTTGTGGCGATGCTCGATCACCGTGCGATAGACCACGTCGGCGATGAAACCGAGCGTGCCCTCGGAGCCGATCATCAGATGCTGCATGATGTCGAAAGGGTCGTCGAAATCGACCAGGGCGTTGAGGCTGTAGCCGGTGGTGTTTTTGATTTTGAACTTGTAACGGATGCGCTCCGCCAGCTCTTGATCGGCGCGAACCCGGTCGCGCAGCGCGGCCAGGCCGTCGAGCAGGGCAGGGTGGCTGCGGCGGCAGGCGGCCCGGCTCTTGTCGTCGGCGGTGTCGACGATGGTGCCGTCGGCGAGGATGATGCGCATCGAATCCAGGGTGCGGTAACTGTTCTGTTCCACCCCGCAGCACATGCCGCTGGCGTTGTTGGCCAGGATGCCGCCGATCTTGGCGCTGTCGATCGAGGCCGGGTCCGGGCCGATCTTGCGGTCGAATTCGGCCAGGATGCGGTTGGCGTGGCCGCCGATGATCCCCGGTTGGAGCTGGATCTTGCTGGCGTTGGCGAACACTCGAAAGCGGTTCCAGCCCGGACCGAGCCGAACCAGGATCGAGTCGGTGATCGCCTGGCCGGAGAGGCTGGTGCCGGCGGCACGGAAGGTGACCGGCAGCCGCAGCCGGCCGGCTTCGCGCAGGATCAGCTGCACCTCGGCCTCGGTGTTGACGTTGATCACGATTTTGGGCACCAGCAGGTAGAAACTGGCGTCGGTGCCGAAGGTGACGGTGCGCAGGGGGTCGGTGATGATCTGGTCGGCGGGGATATGCGGCTTGATCCGCTGGTGGAAGGTCTTGTACGTTCCGGATACCATGGCAGCCTCCTGGTTGATGGGAATGATTTTCAATGTATAGAGGATAGAAGCGGAAAACACCACAGAAAACTGCGGCGATAGTGATCGGCGGCAGGCAAAGGAAACACCAAGGCGCTCGCTGACACCGGGCGCTGGCCGGTCAGACCGCAGTTCCCTGATGTGTTCCGTCCGGTTCCACGGTATGATGGAACAATCGGCCACCCGCGCGATGTCCGGGGCGGGGCGGCGATGGTCCATTCAAGCCCGGGAGGGGAGGAGAGAACGATGCGATTTGCACAGGCCCGGCAGGGCAGGGTGTTCATTGTCCGATTGGAGGACGGCGAGATCGTCCACGAGGTGATCGAACGGTTCGCCGCCGAACAGCAGATCGAGGCCGCCTCGCTGCTGGTGGTCGGCGGGGCAGATGACGGCAGCCGGCTGGTGGTCGGGCCCAGGGAGGATCGCGGCCTGCCGTTGGAAGCCATGCACTGGCCGCTTGAACACGCCCATGAGGTGGCCGGGGTCGGTACCCTGTTCCGCGACGAGCAGGGGACGCCGCTGGTGCATCTGCACATGGCATGCGGCCGGGGCGGCCAGACAATCACCGGTTGCATTCGCACCGGGGTGCGGGTGTGGCACGTCATGGAGGTGATCGTCCACGAGCTGGTGGGGAGCTCGGCGCGTCGGGCGGTCGAGGAACCGCTGGGGCTGAAGCTGCTGCAACCGTAGCCATCCCGTTTGATCAGCAATTCGCAGGAGACAGACCATGGATGTTGCCCGATTGATCGCGCTCCGCCAGAGCGTCAGAAGCTATGCCGACCAGCCGGTTGAAGAGGAAAAGCTGGCGCAGCTGATCGAGGCGGTGCGGCTCGCGCCCTCGGCCTCCAATTCCCAACCGTGGAAACTGATCCTGGTCACCGACCCCGACCTCAAGGACAAGGTGGCTCGTGCCACTTTCAGTGCCTTGGTTTCGTTCAATAAGTTCGCACCCGAGGCGCCGGTGCTCGCCGTGTTGGTAATCGAGAAGCCACGGGTGATCACCCAGATCGGCGCCCGGCTCAAGGACCGGGAATTTCCCCTGATCGACATCGGCATCGCCGCCAGCCAGTTCTGCCTGCGGGCGACAGAACTGGGACTGGGAACCTGCATGCTCGGCTGGTTTGACGAGCAGGCCATCAAGAAACTGCTCCACATCCCGGCAAGCAGGCGGATCGGCCTGGTCATCACCCTTGGCTATGCCAGGGAGGGCGACCCGCTACGGCCGAAAAGAAGAAAACAGGCGGAAGAGATGAGCAGCCGGAACAGCTACTGATCTTTTTCGCCCCGACGGACAAACAATCCGAGAAAAAAAGGAAACAAAGCAGGATGGATAGCGGCACGATCAACGAATACCTCAAATTTTTCATCGCCCTGCTGGCGATCGTCAATCCGGTGGGCATGCTGCCGATCTTCATCAACATGACCACCAGCCAGGACGACCGAACCCGCAACAGGAACGGCTCCATGGCGGCCCTGTCCATGGGTATCATCCTGGTGGTGGTCCTGTTCAGCGGCGAGGCCATCCTGCGGTTCTTCGGCATCTCGGTGGACTCCTTCCGCGTGGGCGGCGGCATCCTCATCCTGCTGATGGCGATCTCCATGCTCAACGCCAAGATCAGCAACGTCAAACAGACCAAGGAGGAGGAACTCGACTCGGCCGAGCGCGACAGCGTGGCCGTGGTTCCCCTGGGCACGCCGCTGCTGGCCGGACCCGGTGCGATCAGCACGGTCATCCTCTATGCCCAGCGTCACGACTCGGCCATGCACTACCTTTCCATGTGCGTGGTGATCGTCCTTTTGGTTTTCCTGACCGCGTTGCTGTTCCGGCTGGCGCCGACCATCACCCAGCTGCTGGGCAGAACGGGCATCAACATCGTCACCCGGTTGATGGGCCTGATCATGGCCGCCATGGGGGTGGAGTTCATTGCCCACGGCCTCCGGCAGCTGTTCCCGGTGCTGGGCGGCTGAGGCGCTCGCCGGTGCATGCCGGGCGGGCCGGGGAGGATGAAAAGATGTTGACCGACGCGATGGGGACTTGTACAGAGAATCAAGGTGTTGTGATGGGTTGACCAGGAACGGTGTGGCACCAATCGACCCGGATGCCCGATCCCGTGTCCCGGCACCATCAACCGGTTCGCCTCCCGTGGGCGAGCCGTTCATTCCAGGAGGACAGGCCATGGACAGACGGCAATTCATCCGCGATGTGATGCTCTGGTCGGCCGGAGCCACCCTGACCATTCCCCGGTTCACCATCGTGCCCGAAGTCCTGGCCGCCGAGCAGCCGTCCCCGGTACTCGGCGTGGCCAAGGGCCAGGACTATGCCGCCCTGGTCGAGCGGGTGCTGCGACCGCTGGGCGGCATGCGGCGGTTCGTCCGGCCGGGCGACCGGGTGGTGGTCAAGCCGAACATCGGCTGGGACCGCACCCCGGAACAGGGGGCCAACACCCATCCGCAGGTGGTACGGGCGGTGGTGGCCCAGGCCCTGGAGGCCGGAGCGAAAAAAGTGCTGGTCTTTGACCGGACCTGCAACGAGCAGCGCCGTTGCTACGCGAGCAGCGGCATCGAACGGGCGATCCGCGACCTGGGCGATGCGCGGGCAGTGATCGAACACATCGACCAGCGCAAGTTCGTGCCGGTGCGGATCGAGCGGGGCAAGGTGCTCACCCGGTGGGAGATCTACAAGGAGGCCCTGGACTGCGACTGCTACATCAACCTGCCGGTGGCCAAGCACCACGGTCTGTCCCGGCTGACCCTGGGGCTGAAGAACAGCATGGGGGTGATCGGCGGCAACCGTGGCCAGCTCCACCACCAGCTCGGCCAGAGCCTGGCTGACCTGGCCACGGTGATCCGGCCCAAGCTGACCCTGATCGACGCCAGCCGCATCCTTCTCGCCAACGGTCCCCAGGGCGGCGATCTCAAGGACGTGCGCCAGACCGATACCCTGATCGCCTCGGTGGATCCGGTGGCCGCCGACGCCTACGCCACCACCCTGTTCGATCTCCCGCCCGAGGCGATCGAATCGACGGTGGCGGCCCACGCCCTGGGGCTGGGCGAGATGGCCCTGGCGCGGATCAAGGTGGTGGAGGCCTGATGCGCCGCGCCGGCCCGTTGCAGCCTTCGGTGTGGCGGAAGCTCAGCCAGGGCCTGTTTGTTCTTGCCTTCCTGGCCCTGTTCATCCACACCGACTCCAACGGGGGCGATGAACTGCCCTGGGCGGTCAACCTGCTGTTCCGTCTCGATCCCTTCCTCGCCCTAACCGCCATGCTGGCCGCCAAAACGGTGATCGTCCTCATGCTGCCGGCCGTGGTCACCATCGGCCTCACCCTGGTGTGCGGCCGGCTGTTCTGCGGCTGGGTCTGCCCCCTGGGCACCCTGATCGACGCCAGCCGCCGTCTCGTGGGCCATCGCCACGCATCCCCGGCGCGGCCGGAACGGCATCGACCCAAATACCTGTTGCTGGTGTTCTTCCTGGCCGCCGCCTGGTTCGGCCTACCCCTGGCCGGCTTTGTCGATCCCTTTTCCCTGTTGGTGCGCGCCCTGACCTTTGCGGTCCATCCAGGGCTTGATCACGCGGCCACCACCCTGTTCACCTGGACCTACCAGCAGGCACCGGAGTGGGTCAACACCCTGACCGAACCGGTGTACGGGCTGCTCAAGCGGTACCTGCTTCCCTTCACCGACAAGGTCTACACCTTGTCGGTGTTCTCTCTGATGTTGCTGCTCGCGGTGCTGGGTCTGAGCCGGGTGAACAGCCGGTTTTTCTGCCGCACGATCTGCCCCCTGGGCGCCCTGCTCGGCCTAGTCTCGCGGTTGGCTCCGCTGCGCCTCGGCGGCGGCTCGCCGGTCTGCGGCCAGTGCCACCACTGCCGTGACATTTGCCCCATGGCGGCCATCGACGAGGCGCGAGCCATCAATCCGGCCGAGTGCACCCTCTGTCTCGACTGCCTCGGTGAGTGCCCGCGAGCGCGCATCGGCTTCGCGTGGAAGGCGGCCGGAGCCAGGGCGCCGCGAATCGATCTGTCGCGGCGGGCGGTGATCGGCTCGCTGGCCGCCGGAGCCCTGGCGCCCCTGGCGCTGCCGTCGCGGCCCCTGGCCCGGCATGCCGATCCGCTGCTGATCCGTCCGCCCGGCGCCCTGGCCGAAGAGGCGTTTCTGGGTCGTTGCGTGCGTTGCGGCGAGTGCATGAAGGTCTGCATCGGCAACGCCCTCCATGCTGCCTGGCTGGAGGCCGGCCTGGAAGGGATGTTCTCTCCCCGGCTGATCGGCCGCATCGGTTACTGCGAGTACAACTGCACCCTCTGCGGCCAGGTCTGCCCCACCGGGGCCATCCGCCGGCTGAGCAGAAGCGAGAAACAGGGCACGGTCATCGGCCGGGCCCACTTCGACAAGAATCGTTGTCTGCCCTATGCATCGGCCACGCCGTGCATCGTCTGCGAGGAGCACTGCCCAACGCCGGACAAGGCGATCAAGTTCCGCGAGGTCGAGGTGGAGAACAGCCGGGGGGAGCGGGCTTGGGTCCGGCAGCCCTATGTGGTGGACAACCTGTGCATCGGCTGCGGCATCTGCGAGCACAAATGTCCCGTGAGCGGGGCGGCGGCGGTGCTGGTCACCTCGGCCGGCGAGAGCCGGCATGCACAAGCCGTTTTCGTGAACGGATATTGATCACCCTTCGGCAACGGCCGGGCCAAGAGCGGCGCTCACAGCCGGTCGCCGTCCTCCTGCCGGTCCAGATGCAGGGCGGCGCGGGCGACCAGGTAGGCGCTGATGGGCGCGGTGGTGAAGAGAAAAAGGGTGATCAGGATTTCATGCACGCTCGGGCCGTTGTCCTGGGCGCCGAAATGGAGCATGGAGGCGATGAGGATGCCGCCGATGCCCAGGGTGGTGGCCTTGGTGGGGCCGTGCAGCCGCGTGTACAGGTCGGGCAGGCGGGCAAGTCCGATGGAGCCGATCAGGGCAAAGGCCCCGCCGATGAGCAGAAAGAACGAAATCAGCAGGTCAAGCATTCCTCTTCTCCCTATTCGATGATGTCGCCGCGCAGCAGGTACTTGCATAGGGCCACCGTGCCGACAAAGCCCATCAGGGCGATGAGCAGGGCCGCCTCGAAATAGACGCTGCGGTTGAGATGGATGCCCAGCAGCACCAGCAGGGCGGTGGTATTGACGTACATGGTGTCCAGCGCGAGGATGCGGTCAGCCGGGCCGGGGCCGCGCACCAGCCGCCAGAAGTTGAGCAGCAGGGCCGCGCCGATGCAGGCCAGGGCGAGGGGGATGGCAAGATTCAGCATGCGAAGATCTCCTTCAAGGGGCGTTCGTAGCGCTGTTTGATGTGGGCGACGAGTTCGGCTGAATCGTCGACATCCAGGGCGTGGATCAGCAAGACGCGCCGGTCCGGGCTCAGGTGGGCGGCCACCGTGCCCGGGGTCAGGGAAACGGTGTGGGTGAGCAGGACGACGGCCAGATCGCTGCCCAGATCGAGCGGCAGCTCGATGAACGCCGGTCGCAGCCGGCGTGCGGGCCCGAGGATCAGCCGCGCCACCACCAGATTGGCCACGGTGATGTCCCACAACAGTACCGCCAGGTAGGGCAGCAGCAGGAGCGGCCTGTGGATGCGCGGCCGGTCGGGGCAGAAACGGACGGTGAACAGCGGCAGGGCAAGGGCGAGCAGCCCGCCGAGCAGCAGGTGGCCGGGGGCCAGGGACTCGGTCAGCAGCAACCACAGCAGCCACAGGCAAAGGCTGGTCAGCGGTTGGGGCAGCCAGCGGTTCATGGTGTTCCTCCCGGAGGTGCAGGGTTCAGGACCGCCTCGATATAGTGGCGCGGCGTGAGCAGCTGGCGGGCGGTGGCCTCGGTGTAGCGGCAGATGGGGGCGGCGGCCACGGTCATGGCCAGGCTCGCGGCCAGGAGCAGGGTGGCTGGCAACAAGGGCCGCCATCCGGCGGGGGTGGGTGTTTCCGTGTCCACGACCGGCCCCCAGAAAAGGCGGCTGCCGGCGCGGCTGAGGGCAATGAGCGTCAGCAGGCTGGAACCGAGGACCACGCCCCACAGCCAGGTCCCATCGGGCAAGGGGGCCGAGCGCAACAGCAGCAGCTTGCCGATGAACCCGGAGAGCGGCGGCAAGCCGGCCCCGGCCACACCGCCCATCAGGAACAAGAGGCCAAGGGCGGCGGGTCGGCCCACGGGCGGACCGGTGTCCAGGCGGTCTTCCAGATCGCCGCGCTGGCCTCCGATCGGCTCGGCCAGGAGGAACAGGCCGGCGGTGACCAAGGTGGTGTGCGGCAGATAGTAAAGGGCCGCACTGAAGCCGCTGGCGGTGAACTGCCCGATGCCCGCCAGCAGGGTGCCCACCGACAGGATCACCAGGGAGGCGATCAACGTCCGCAGCCGCTGGGCGCCAAGCGCGCCGATGGCTCCGGTCGCCAGGGTGAGCAGGGCCAGCACTGGCAGCAGGGCGGCGAGCGTGCCCCCCACCGGCCCCTGCGGCGGAAAGAGCAGGGTGGCGGCGCGGAGCATGGCGTACACACCGACCTTGGTCATCACCGCGAACAGGGCGGCCACCGGGGCCAGGGCCGATCCGTAGAGGGCGGGCAGCCAGGAATGCAGCGGCAGAATCCCCGCCTTGAGACCGAATACCACCAGCAGCACGAGTCCGCTGGCCCGCAGCAAGGCCGCCTGGTCCGTCGGCGCGGCCGCCACCCGGCCCGCCAGGTCGGCCATGTTCAGCGTGCCGGTTAGGCCGTAGAGGGTACCGACGGCCAGGAGAAAGAGCGCCGAACCGATCAGGTTGAGCACCACGTAGTGCAGGCCGGCGCGCACCCGTTCCGGTCCGCCGCCGTGCAGGGCCAGCGAGTAGGAGGCGATCAGCAGGATCTCGAAAAAGACGAACAGGTTGAACAGGTCGCCGGTGAGGAAGGCGCCGTTGATTCCCAGCAGCTGGATCGGGAACAGCACGTGAAAGTGAAGGCCGCGCCCGTCGTCGCCGTCCATGGCCTGGAGCAGGCAGGGCAGGGCGAGCAGGGCGGTGGTGACCAGCAGCAGGCCGCTGAGGCGATCGAGCACCAGGACGATGGCAAACGGCGCCGGCCAGTCGCCCAGCCGATAGACATACATTTCGCCGCTGTGCGCGAAGCCCATCAGGATGATCGACCCAGCCAACAGACCAACGCTGCAGGCAAGGGACACCAGCCGTTGGCACCCCATTCTCCGTCCGCCGAGCAAGAGGTTGATCATGGCCGCCACCAGCGGCACGAGCAGCGGCATCATCAGCCAGTGGTTCATGCCTCGTCCTCCTTGCCGTCGACATGGTCGCTGCCCAGTTCGCCTCGAGCGCGCAGGGCCAGGATGAGGACAAAGGCGGTCATGCCGAAGCCGATCACAATGGCGGTGAGCACCAGGGCCTGGGGCAGGGGATCGGCCAGAGGAGCTTCATCGCCGGCCGTGGACCCGATCAGGGGCGGGGCTTTGCCCAGCAGGCGGCCGGTGAAAAAGAGAAAGAGGTTGACCGCATAGGAGAGCAGCGAGAGCCCCACCACCACCGAAAAGGTGCGGGCGCGGAGCAGCAGGTAGACCCCGCAAGTCACCAGGACGGCCACGGTGCAGGCGGCCAGCGCTTCCATCAGGCTCCTCCCTTGCGCGTCTCGGCGCAGCGTTGGTTGAGATTGCCCAGGGTCTCCAGGATCAGCATCACCACGCCGAACACCGCCAGCGCAACCCCGAGATCGAACAGCATGGCGGTGGCCAGTTCCAGTTCCCCGACCAGCGGCAGGCGAACATGGCCGAAGGCGGAGGTGAGAAAGGGATGGCCGAACAACCAGGACCCCGCGCCGGTGGCGGCGGTGATCAGCACACCCCAGGCGATCAGCGGCCGATAGCCTGCCCGCCATTGTTGCCGGGTCCAGGCGATGCCGCTGGCCATGGACTGGAGGATAAGGGCCACCGCGGAAACGAGGCCGGCGATGAAGCCGCCGCCCGGGGCGTTATGGCCCCGGAGGAAGAAGTGGATCGCGACCAGCAGCGCCAGCGGCAACAGCAGGCGGGTGATCAGGGACAGCACCAGGATGTGGCGCTCGTCGGCCCAGCGATCGGGGATGCCCTCCACCATGCCGGCTTCCAGGCACAGGTTGTCGAGCAGGGCCTGGATGCCGAGCGCGGCCACGGCCAGCACGGTGATCTCGCCCAGGGTGTCGAAGCCACGGAAATCGACCAGGATTACATTGACCACGTTGGCGCCGCCTCCACCCGGCAGACTGTTGGCGAGGAAGAAAGCGGCGATGGAATCGAACGGCCGGGTGAGCACGCCCCAGGTGAGCAGGCCGGCGGCGGTGCCCATGGCCAGGGCGAGCAGCAGGTGGAAGACGCGTCGGGGCGGCTGGGATTTCGATTGGCCGCGCCGGGGAAGGAAGAACAGGGCCAGGATGAGCAGGAGGATGGTCACCACCTCCACGGCCAGCTGGGTCAGGGCCAGGTCAGGAGCGGAAAAGCGGACAAAGGCCAGCACCACCATCAGCCCGACCACGCTGAGCGCGACCAGGACGGTGAAACGGTGGCGATGCCAGTAAACCGCCAACATCGCGGCGGCCATCATCAGCAGGGCGCCGGTCAGGGTCAGGCCGTCGATGGAACTGAAGCGCACGGGGCCGGTGATCGACGAGGGGGTGTTGGCCAGCGGCCAGTACACGGCCAGGATGGTAGCCAGCAAAACGAGGGCAATGGCCTGTTGGAGGGAACCGTTCGCGACCAGGCGGGTCAGCCGGCGGGCCATGGCGGCCAGACGGTCAAGCGCAGTCTGGAACAGGACCAGGGCATCCACGGATGGCCAACGCTGCCGGTGAAAGGCAAACAGCCGCTGGCGGGCCGCATACAGGGTCAGGCCGCCGATCAGGGCCGCCAGGCTCATGGCCAAGGGGGTGGTGAATCCGTGCCAGATGGCCAGACTATAGTCGGGAAGCGGCGTGCCCAGCATGTCGCCGGCGGCCAGGGCGAGAAAGGGAGCCACGGTCAATCCGGGAACGATGCCCACCAGCAAACACTGGCCGACCAGGATCACCACCGGCAGCCGCATGAAGCGCGGCGGTTCATGCGGCGGATAGATGGGCAGGCCCTTGGGCTCGCCGTTGAAGAAAACATCGTGGATGAAGCGGGCGGAATAGGCCACCGCAAATACCCCGGCCAGGGTGGCGGCCAGGGGAACCAGGCCACGTGCCGGTCCGAGCGCGCTCAGATGCAGGGTCTCGGCGAAAAACATCTCCTTGGAAAGAAAACCGTTGAGCAGGGGCACGCCGGCCATGGCCGCGGCGGCCACCATCGCTAGGGCGGCGGTGCGCGGCATGTACCCCCACAGACCATTGATAAACCGCATGTCGCGGGTGCCGGTTTCATGGTCGATGATGCCGGCGGCCATGAACAGCGAGGCCTTGAAGGTAGCGTGGTTGATGATGTGAAATACCCCGGCCACGGCGGCCAGCGGGGTGTCGATGCCGAACAGCAGCACGATCAGGCCAAGGTGGCTGATGGTCGAGTAGGCCAACAGCCCCTTGAGATCGTGCTGGAACAGGGCGTGATAGGCGCCATACAGCAGGGTCAGTAGGCCGATTCCGCCCACGATGAAAAACCATGGTTCCGTGCCGGCGAGCACGGGAAAGAGCCGGGCGAGCAGAAAGACCCCGGCCTTGACCATGGTGGCCGAGTGGAGATAGGCACTGACCGGGGTGGGCGCGGCCATGGCCCGGGGCAGCCAGAAATGGAAGGGGAACTGGGCTGATTTGGTGAAGGCGCCGAGCAGGATGAGCACCAAGGCAGGAGTGTAGAGGGGGTGGGCGCGGATGAGATCGCCCATGTCCAGTAGGGCCGAGATGCGGTAGGTGCCGGCGATCTGTCCCAGGAGCAGAAAACCGGCCAGTAGGGCCAGACCGCCGCCGCCGGTGATGGTCAGGGCCATGGCCGCCCCATCCCTGGCCTCGCGGCGCTGGTGGTTGAAACCGATGAGCAGAAAGGAGCTGAGCGAGGTCAACTCCCAGAACACCAGCAGTTGCAGCAGGTGATCGGAGAGCACCACTCCGACCATGGCCCCCATGAACACCAGAAAAAAACTATAAAAGCGGCCGACCGCCTCCTCCTTGGTCAGGTAATAATGGGCATAGAGGAGCACCAACAGGCCGATGCCGAGGATCAGGAGAACAAACAGCGCGCCCAGCCCGTCCATGCGCAGGCCCAGGTCAAGTCCCGCCTGGGGCAGCCAGGAGTGATACGCTTCCATGGGCGCACCGGCGAATGCCGCGGCCAGGGGCGGCAAGGCCAAGAGCAGGGCCACGGCGCTGATCGCGGCTGCCGTCAGGACGGGCGCCGTTCGTCCGGCAAGGCGAGCCGTCAAGGCGGGCAGCGGCGAACCGATGAGCGGCAGGAGTACCAGGGCGTACAGGAGCATGGATGCAGGGCCTCCAACGGGATAGCGATGTCCTGTGCCATTGAGGCACATTACGCGTGGCGGATGGCGCGGGGCGGCGGCGTATGGACGGTCGGGTTGGGGTTGAGGCTCCTACCTTGCCATGAAGGCTGGGGCATTTCAAGCACTACCGGGATGCTGGCCGTTTCCGGAGATGCGATTGAACGCGACCCCGGAGCATGCCGGCAGCCGCTTCAATCCAGCAGGGTGATGCCCTCGGGGGCCACGTGGAGGCCCACCCGGTCACCGACGCGTGGGTTTTCCCGCCGATAATGATCCTGGGGCATGAGCACCACCAGCAAAACCCCGATGTTGACCACCACCCGAATCCTATTGTCCTCGGCCATGACCAGCACGACCGTACCGGTGAAGGTCGGCACGACATCGGGCCGTTCCTCGGCCCGGCACAGGGTGATCCTTTCCGGATCGAGATGGATGCGGCCGTCGCGTCTTGCCGGCCAGCAGGTGCGGAGAGGAGGCAAGGGGAACGCCACCAGGCCGTGGAGCATGCAGCGCGGCGGACCGTCTGGCGCGCCACCGTCCTGGCGGAAGGAACAGGCAAAGGCGTTTTCATGGGTGGTGCGGGCCAGACGGCCGTTTTCCAGTACCAGGGTGCGCTGGGCCAGGGAGGCGGCCTGCAGCCGGTCATGGGTGGTGAAGACGATGGTAGTACCGCGCTCGGCGTTGATCTGTTGCAGCAGGGCGGCGATGATCGCCTGGTTTTCGGCGTCGACACTGGCGGTGGGTTCGTCGCACAGCAGCACTTCCGGGCGCAGGGCCAGGGCGCGGGCCAGAGCCAGCCGCTGGGTCTCGCCGCCGGAGAGTTCGTGGGCGGCGGCTGTTTTGTACCGATCCAAACCCACCAGATCCAGGACCTCGTCAACGATCCGCAGCCGTTCCCGTGTGCCGACGCGGCGGATCTTCAAGCCGAATTCGATGTTGCCCCGCACCGTGGTGGAAAACATGATCGGATGCTGGTCCACCAGCACCACCCGGCGACGGAGTTGCAGCAGGTTGCTGGCCGACAGGTCCACCGGTTCGCCGTTGAAGGTCATCGTCCCGCCCGCCGGTGTGGCGAGAAAGGCAAGAATATGGAGCAGGGTGGTCTTGCCCGCGCCATTGGGGCCCAGCAGGGCATGAATGCGGCCGGCTTCGATTTCGAGGCGGTCGATGGAAAGCACCAGCCGCTGGTGGTAGCGCTGGACAAGCTGGGTCAGGGTGTAGCACATCATCGGCCGCTCCTCCCCTGCGCCAGGTTGAACAGCACATTCATCCCCAGGCTGATGGCCATCAGCACCAACCCCAGGGCCACGGCCAGGGTAAAGGAGCCCTTGTCGTACTCCAGGGCCATGGCCGTGGTCATGGTGCGGGTGAACCCCTTGATGTTGCCGCCGAGCATCATCGAGATGCCGATCTCCGAGATCACCCGGCCAAAGCTGGAGATGACCGCCGCGGCAATGCCGAAGCGGGCTTCGCGCAGGACCACCAGGGCGGTCTGCCAGTCGTTGGCCCCCAGGGTGCGAGCGGTCATGCGGTAGCGCGCGTCGACCCGGCTGATGGCGGCGATGGTCAGGGCGGTGACCAGCGGCAGAACGAGGAGAAACTGGCCGATGATCATCGCCTTCTGGGTATAGAGCAGATCAAGCGGCCCGAAGACGCCGCGCCGGGAGATGAACACGTAGACGAACAGGCCGATCACCACCGTGGGCAGGGCCAGGAGGGTGTTGAGCAGGGTGATCACCGCCCGCTTGCCGGGCAAGCGGCCATGGGCGATGGCAAAGCCGGCGGGAATACCGACCAGGCTGGCCAACACCGTGGCCAGGCAGCTGACCGCAAGCGACACCCGAACAATGGTCAGCAGTTCCGGATCGAGCGACCAGGCCAGGCGGCAGGCGGCAGCAAAACTGTCGAAAAAAAAGGACATCGCGTCGATTGAACGGGAAAAGGAAAAAAGGGCGAAGGGCATCCCTGCCCTCCGCCCGAACTCACGACCGAATTTTTCTTACTTGGCGTCGGGGAAGAACAGTTGCTTGCCGAGCAACTTGTAGTCGGCGATCACCTGCTGTCCCTTGGCAGAGACCAGCCACTGGGCCATTTCCTCGGCCACGGCGGTCTTGGCATGCGGATGCTTGGCCTGGCTCACCGGAATGAAGCCGTAAGGGTTGGCCAGCTGGTTGCCGCCCTCGCAGAGGATCTCAAGGTTGACCGGCACTTCCCGTCCGTATTTGTATTTGATGAAGGAGCCGCGATCGGCCAGGGTGTAGGCCTGCTTCTCATCGGTCAGGGTCAGGGTCTTGCCCATGCCTTGGCCCACCGACAGGTACCAGTCTTTGGCGTTGGCCGGCTGCACGGCCTTGATCGGGATCTGTTTGCCGTCCTTCTCCAGGGTGGAGGTAACGGTTTCCAAGGGCAGGGCGGCGGCTTTCCACAGTTCCTGCTCCTTGGCGTGGGTGCCGGAATCATCGCCACGGGAGACAAAGGTGGCCTTGGCGGCGGCGATCTTTTTCAGGGCCTCGGCGCCCTCGGCGGTGCCCTTGATCTTGGCCTGATCGGCGGCCGGGCCGACGAGGATGAAGTCGTTGTGCATCACCGCATAGCGTTTGCTGCCGTAGCCGTCCTTGACAAAGGTTTCCTCCCGGGCGGTGTCATGGACGAAAATGGCGTCCACGTTGCCGTCGACGCCGTCACGAATGGCCGCTCCCGTTCCCTTGGCGATCACCTTGACCTGGATGCCGGTGTCCTTTTCCAGGGCAGGCAACAACACATCCAGCAGTCCCGAATCCTGGGTCGAGGTGGTGGTCGACATTTTGATGATTTTGTCCGCGGCCATGGCCGGACCAGCGGCCATCAGGGCCATGGTCAGGCCACACGCCAACAATTGTTCGAGTTTCATGATAGACTCCTTGTGCATGATTTCAGGCAGGCAACCCTGCCAGGTAAAAAATTACTGCCCGTCCTGAAAGACGATCTTGCCGGCCATGGTCAGGTCATACCCCTTGATGGCCCGCCCGGCCTCCTTGAACGGTTCGGATTGAAGCAGGCCAAAAAAGGCCTGGATCGCCTTTTCAAAAAAGACCTCCTTGGACACCAAGAGGTCGAATCGCTCCCAGCGCAGGGGCAGGAAGTCGAGGTCCAGGGCTCCGGCCACCGCCTCGATGCCCGGACCGACATCGGCCCGCCCGGCGAGAATCTCCAGGCCGACATCCATGTGGCGGGCCACCTCCCGATCGTAACCGATGATCTTGTCGCCGCGCAGGCCGGCCTTCTGCAGTTCGCGGTCGAGCAGCAGGCGGGTGCCGGTGCCGAGCGAACGATTGACCAGCCGCAGTCCAGGGCGGGCCAGGTCGGCCACCGACAGGATCTCCAGCGGGTTGTTCTTGCGCACCAGCAGTCCCTGCAGTCGGCGGCAGAAGTTGACGACCACCGGCATCTTCTCGAACTCCTGGGCCGCGAACTGAAAGTTGTAGTCGGCCTCGTCGTCCTGGATGAGGTGGCTGGCGGCGATGTGGCACAGGTTGTTGCGCAGGGCCTGGACCCCGCCCATGCTGCCGATGTTGCCGAACACAGCCAAGTGGCCGGAAAAGGAGCGGTTGAACAGGGTGATGGTCGTGTCGAGCAGCAGGTCGTTGCTGCCGGCAAGCACGATCAGCCGCTGGTTGGAGGTCAGGGGGCGGGCGTTGTCGGGAAAATTGATGGTGTTGTTCTCCACCCACTGTTCGATCAGGTATTGGGGAAAGAGCCATTTGCCGGCAATCTTGGTGGCCGGCATGGCCTTCTCCGACACCAGGGTGTAGACCATTTTTTCGTGGATATTGAGGAATTCGGCCACCTCTTTGGTGGTCATCAAGCGTTTCATGGACAATCCTGGGGCAGAAAGAATCGGATCAGAAGTTGCCCCTTCAGGATGGCCTTTTTGGTCGCTTTCCGTCAATACTGTTGTGTAATTCTCGGTTTCTTTTTCCATTATCGACTCATTCCGACCAAAAACAACAGTTAGGGGTGCCGTGGTCGGGTGCTCACCGTCCCGTCAGCGCGGCCGTGGTTCGTTGTCTTGCCGCTCCCACCCCTGAAGGATTGACCAGTGGCGGAAGCGCCGCGGCATGTGACTGCCGACCGAGCCGCTGATCAGGATGGCCCACAGCAACGGCACGGTTAGTGCCGGAGCGAGGTGGATCAGCAGGCAGAGGCCGAGATGGAGCAGGGCCAGCAACCCCTTGCCCCGGTGCGGCCAGCGGCTGTCGTGCTGCCATTCAAGGGTCAGCAGGACAGCGCCGGTGACGATGGTCAGGTGGTGCCAGGGGGCCAGGCGGGCGAAGGGCACCAGCAGGAGCAGGCCACCGAACAGCACCGCCGCCACGCCGAGATGGCTGGTGCGCGCTGCGATGGACAGCCAGCGTAGAATGTTGGCCGGCAACCGGTCGCCCCAGAGGGGAGCGGGCGATGGTTGTCTCTCGCCTGGAGAGGAGCGCGGGGTGTTTTGTTGGGGGTCCATGGGCACCAATCCCTTGCCGGAAATCAGCCGGCGCCGCGAAGCGATTGACATCGAACGACGACGCAGGTATCGTCTGGAAAACAAACAACAATCATCTCAAACAGCAGGTCGTGGCCATGCCCTCTTTTGCCGATACCTTTGCCCGCAACCAGGGATCCCTTACCGACCAACAGCAGCGGCGGCTGCACGGGAAAAGCGTGGCGGTGATCGGCTGCGGCGGCCTGGGGGGCTATGTGATCGAGGAGTTGACGCGCATCGGGGTCGGACGGCTGCACCTCTTTGATCCCGATGTCTTTGCGGCGAGCAACGGCAACCGTCAGCTCAACGCCCTCTGGTCCACCCTGGGCCGCAACAAGGCCGAGGCAGCGGCCGAGCGGGTGGCCTCGATCCATGCCTTCACCGCCACCCGGTTCTTCCCCGTCGATTTCCGCGCCGTTGCCGATCAGGACGAGCCGTTCCGGGTCGATGCGGCGGTCGACTGTCTCGATAACATCCAGGCCCGCCGCGATCTGGCGTCCCTGTGCGATCGGCGGTCCATCCCCCTGGTGCACGGCGCGGTCAGCGGCTGGTACGGCCAGGTGGGGGTGCGGTTGCCCGGCGACGATCTGCTCGACCGCCTCTATCCCCGGCGCATGGCCACCGGCCCCGCGCCCTCGGTGCTCTCGTTCACCGTGGCGGTCATTGCCAGCCTGCAGGCCGCCGAAACGGTCAAGCTGTTGCTCGGGTTCCCCTCGCCGCTGCACCATGGCTGGCTGCACATTGATCTCCGGGAAGGCGATTTTGTCCTCAACGAAAGGTAAGCGGACGCTTCCCTTTTAACGTTCCACCAGCCGGCCCGTTTCCCGGGTGGAATAGCCGCCCAACGCCTCCACCGCCTGGCGGAAATCGGCGGTATTGATCACCGTCAGCACGGCCTGGATCATCGGCGTATCGAACAGCTCGCCGGGAAGGAGCAGGTCGTAGCGTTCCTCGACCAGCGGCACGAAATCGAGCCCCAGGGCATTGGCCGCGCTCTTGATCCCCAGCCCGGTATCCACCTTGCCCGACAACACCGCCACCGCCACCGCCATGTGGGTGTATTCATCCTGATCGTAGCCGAGGATGGCGTCGGGATCGAGATGGTGGCGTTCCAGTTCGTAGTCGAGCAGCACCCGGGTGCCGGAACCCGCTTGGCGGTTGATGAAGCGGATACCCTCGCCGAACAGGTCGTGAATAGACGCTATGTTTTTCGGATTGCCCTTGGGGACGATGAATCCCTGTTCGCGGTGCACCAGGGTGACGGCGCGGATATCGCGTCCGGCCAGATGCTTGCGGATGTAGCTGGTGTTGTAGGAGCCGTCCATGGGGTCGAGCAGATGCGAGCCGGCGAGGTGGCACATCCCCTGTTTCAGGGCCATGAGGCCGCCCAGACTGCCGACATGGGTCGAGGCCAGGGGATAGGCCGGGTCCTGCTTGCGCAGCAGATCGCCGAGCACATCCAGGCAGAGGTCGTGACTGCCGGTGCAGAGGATGGTGCGTTCGGCCTGGGGCCGGGGCACGAGCAGCTCGATGGTCACCTCGCGGCCGTGGATCTCCCCCTCGGAGGCGGCGGCGATGCGCAGCATGCCGTTGGCCCGGGTAAGGGTGGTGATGGCGCCGGCACCCTGCTTGAGGGGCACGGCGACAAACCGGTCGTCGATGCGGCCGACGATCATCCGCCGGAACTCCTCGATCCCGCTGCGCGAGGGCAGATCCTTGGCGAGAACCGCCTGGACCGTTGCCGGCGGGTCCACATGCACCCCCTGCATCCGGGCCAAAAGCGGCACCACCAGCTGCTCCATGGCGATGATCGCCGACACCGGATAGCCGGGGATGCCGACCACCGGCTTGTGGTCAATCACGCCGAGAATGGTCGGCTTGCCGGGCATGATGGTGATGCCGTGCACCAGGATTTCGCCCAGTTGCTCGATGATCCGCACCGTGTAATCGGCGCTGCCCGCCGAGGAACCGGCGTTGATGATCACCAGATCGGCCTCGGAGGCGACCGTGGCCTGCAGGTGTCGGGAGATGGTGGCGAAGTCGTCGCTGATGATGGGGGTAATCGCCACCTCGGCCCCGGCCTGTTCGGCCAGTCCGGCCAGCACGGTGGCGTTCGATTCGATGGTCTTGCCGGCCGGTGGTGCATCCGGGTAGTCCTCCAAGCGGACCAGCTCGCTGCCGGTGGGGATGATCACCACCTTGGGCCGTTTGCGCACCCGCACCGTGGCGCAGCCGCCGGTGAGCAGGGCGCCGATGTCCGCCGGCCGCAACTGATGACCGGTGGGGAACAGCAGTTCGGTGGCGACGATATCCTCGCCCACCTTGCGCACGTGCTGCCAGGGGTAGACCGGAGCGCGGATCACGCCGGTCGCGCCGTCATCGGCCAGCAATACGTTTTCGATCATGATCACCGCGTTTTTGTCCGGCGGCAGCGGATAGCCGGTGTTGACCGGCACCGCCTCGCCGGTGTCGATGCGCAGGGTCCGGGGCGTGTCGTCACTGGCGCCGAAGGTGTCCTCGGCCCGCACCGCCAATCCGTCCATGGCCGCCGAATGAAACGAGGGCGAAGAGAAACGGGCGGTGACCGGCGCGGCGGTCACCCGGCCCCGGGCCAGGCGCGAGGGAATGGTCTCCGCTTCAGTGGTTCGCTGGCCGAAACGGGACCAGAACAGCCGTTGGGCCTCTTCCCGGGAATGCATGTCAAGGTAGATTTTTCGTTGCATGGGATTCGTCCAATTCAACAAATGGGGATTAGGGAAACAGCAGCACCGGGCATTCGACCCCCCGATCCAGGCCCTCGACATCGCGGCCGATGGGCAAGAGACCGTCGGCCCGGACCAGCGGGCTGAGCAGTCCCGACTTGCCGTAGACCGGTGTCGCCAGGGGGGATTGCCCTTCTTCGCGGGCGGTTAAGCGTACCCGGACGTAGTCTTCGCGGCCAATGGTCGAGGGAATCTGTTCGGCGGTGATCGCCCGGATCGTGCGCAGCCCGAGGGTGGCGCCCAACCCGCTGTATTGCCTGAGCAGCGGGCGGACAAAACAGGTGAAGATCACCAGGGCCGAGGCGACATGGCCGGGCAGACCGAACAGCGCCTTGTTGCCCTGACGGGCGAGGATGGTCGGCTTGCCCGGACGGACCGAAACCCCGTGCACCAGCAGTTCGCTGCCGGGCATGGCGGCGAACACCCGCTTGGTGAAGTCGCGCTGACCCACCGAACTGCCGCCGGAGAGCAACAGGACATCGGCTTCGGCCAAGGCCTCGGTGCAGACGGCCAGCATGCGGTCGAAATCGTCGGAGCAGATGCCGTGGAGCAGGGGCCTGCCGCCTGCCTCCTCGACCAGGGCCGCCAGGGAAGTGGAATTGATGTCGCGAATCTTGCCCGGCGGCGGTGTCTGCTCGGCCGGTACCAGTTCATCACCGGTGGAAAGGATGGCCACTCGTGGTTGGCGATAGACCGGGACCGAGGTGATGCCCAGACCGGAAAGCACCCCCAGATCCTGGGGCCGCAAGCGGCTGCCCGGTTCCAGGACAATGCTGCCGGGAGCATAATCCTCGCCGGCGCGGATGATGTTCTCGCCCGGGGCAACCGGCCGGAACACGGCCACGGTCTGCTCGTCGAAGGGCTGGGTGTATTCGACCATGACCACGGCATCGGCTTTCAGCGGCAGCTCGCCGCCGGTCCAGATGCGCACGGCCTGGCCGGGGCGGAGACTGAAGGCCTGACCCGAGGCGCCCATGGCGATTTCGCCGATCACCGTCAACAGGGCGGTCTCGGATTCGGAACAGCCAAAGGTATCGGCCGCCCGGACGGCGTAGCCATCCATGGTCGAGCGGGAAAAGGGCGGCAGTGCTTCGTTGCTGGTCAGCGGTTTGGCGACGACTCTGCCCCGCGCCGCGCCGAGCGGCACGATTTCGTCCGCAAGCGGGGCGAAATCGGCAAACAGGGCGACAAAATCAGTGGGGCTGATCAGTTTGAAGAAATCGTTCATGTTGTTTTGCCTGGGAAATGCTCCGTCATGGAATGGAGCCAGAAAGCGTGAACCGGAATCAACCGGTATCTTCGACGGCCGCCGGGATGCCCGGCCCGTCCACACGCGATAATATAGCACGAACGCAACGAAGGGGTGGGGGAAATTTGCCTTCGTGAGAGAGGGCGGAGAAAAACACCGGCGGCGGAATCACCCGCCGCCAATCGCCGGAAAAATGGCCAGCTGATCGCCCTCGGCCGGTATCTGGTGCAGTTCGCAGTGGCGCGAATTGATCATGGTCACCCCAACCTCGTCAAGCGGCAGGTCAAGGAAACGGATGATGTCCTCGACCGTGGTGCCCTCGGCGAATTCCATGCGTTGCTGCTTGAAACGATTGTCCCGAAAATAGGCGAACAGTTTGACCGTGAGCTGCATGAGCGATTCCGGGTTTGGGTTGTGGTTGCACGTTGGAGGCGGGGCATTCCGCCGAATGACGGAATGCCCCTGGCGGTGATGGCCGCGTCTCGATCAGAAGTTCCAGAACGAGTCGATGGCTTCGTCGGTGATATCCCAGACCACGTTGTGCGGCGCGATCGGTTCCTCGGAGAAGAACTCGGGCAGCCGGTCATCCTTGTTGGTGAAGCCGGCGGCCAGATTGAAGGCACGCTCGGTCTTGAGGATGGTCATGCCGAGGTTGGTGACATCGGCCGCGGTCAGCTTGATGCCGAAGCGGGCGTTGATCATGTCGATCAGGGCCGGCAGACAGGTGGCGTCGTCGAGCGCCGCGAAGGCGATGAACAGACACATGCCGGTGGAGTCGATGGCCGCGGTGGCGATCTGCAGGTTGCGCGACAGTTCCACCTGGCCTTCCTTGCTCAGCGGGTCGACCTTGCCGCCCACGCCAAGAATGTTGGTGGCGATGGTGTAGCCCATGGTGTGATCCGCGCCCTGGGTGGAGGTGGCGTAGGTGATGCCGATGCCCTTGATGGCGCGGGGGTCATAGGCTGGGATGGCCTGGTTCTTGACCACCGGCACGCGGGTAACGCCAAAGGCCTTGCCCACCGAGCCCGCGCCGTTGCCGATGATCCGGCCCAGCGGCGTGCCCTTGGCCACTTCTTCCTTGAGGATGCGGCACAACTCGGCACCGTCGCCGAATTTGAGCACTCCGGCCTCCATGGCCACGCCGAAGGCCACCGGAATCTCGATCGAATCGAGCCCGATGTCGTCCATCAGATTGTCGGCCTCGGCCACGTAGTCGAGGTTGTCGATGCAGCAGTCGGCACCCAGGGCCCAGATGGTCTCGTACTCGAAACCAGAGGTCTTGTACTGGCCCTTGGCGTCGGCGTAGATCTGGGAGCACTGGATGACGCAGCCGGGATGGCAGTTGTGTTTCGGCTTGCCGCCACGGGCGACGATGGTGTCGTACATGGTCTCGCCGGACACCGCCTCGTGGCCCTCGAACTGGCCACGGGTGAAATTCTGGGTGGGCAGCCCGCCGGACTCGTTGATGATGTTGACCAGGACGTTGGTGCCGTACTGGGCCAGGGCCTTGCTGATGGGGTTGTCGACCAGGGCCTTGGCAAAGGTGCGGTTGGCCGCCTTGAAGGCTTCGGGGTCGGCGATGGCCACCTTCTGATCGGTGGGCTCGACAGAGATGAATTTGACCTTCTTGGACCCCATGACCGCGCCCAGACCGCCACGGCCGTTGGAGCGCATGTGGCTGTCCGGATCCTTGATCGAAATGTTGGCGCCGAGCATCTTCATTTCGCCGGCCGGACCGATGGTGATCACGCCGACCTTGTCACCCAGGCGATTGTTGAGGGTCTGGACCACGGCAAAGTTGCCCAAGCCGATCACTTCGGTCTCTTCCTTGATGGTCACCCCGTCCGCATTGACGTGCAGGCTGTACCATTTGGAGTCATCGGCCGGCTTGCCTTCGATGATCAGGGCCTTGACGCCGAGCTTGGCCAGCATCTGCGCCGAGGTGCCGCCGGCGTTGGCTTCCTTGATGGTGCCGGTCAACGGGCTTTTGGCGCCACAAGACAGACGGCCGGAGTTGGCGGCCGGGGTACCGGACAGCAGGCCCGGAGCAAAAACCAGCTTGTTGTTTTTGCCCAGCGGGTGACAGGTGGGGTTGACTTCGGCGGCGACGATGGTCGAGGTCAGACCGCGACCGCCCAGGCCCATCCACGCCTCGGGTACGGCTTCGACCTTGGTGCTCAGGTCCGACATATTGACACGAAAAATTTTATCAGCCATGCGATGACTCCTATGCAAAAAAGAGAATAACCGGGCTCCTGCGGGAACCCGTACCCGTTACGATCGACGGTGAGGCCGTGATGCAAAAAAAACGCAAAACTTCAATAGGTTGTCGGAAAAGCTAGCTCAATTTCCTGTCCTTGTCAATACTTGTACGAATCGGTTGCTTCTGGTTGGTATTGGATCAGAGGCGCAGGGTCACAAGGAGTAAAGGCCCTGCGCCTCCTTTCCGGTGGAAACGTGAAACGCGGGACGCGAAACCGCGCCCCGCAACGCCAACCACAGCGTAACTTGGGTGAAGAATGCCG
>Ga0302250_1000148_pt1 | contig 95765 bp, 92 predicted proteins | sample AAG_RA_Asp_MG_FD_193536 | JGI IMG/M metagenome (GOLD analysis project Ga0302250, IMG submission 193536) | Enriched activated sludge microbial communities from anaerobic digester in WTTP, New Holstein, Wisconsin, United States - AAG_RA_Asp | ecosystem: Engineered > Bioreactor > Anaerobic >... | reverse complement strand
CGCTCGATCAGGCAGACCCAGCGGTCGTAGATGGGATCGCGGTCATTCTCCCGGACCTCCACCCGGCACCTCCGGGCCTCCGCCCAGGACTGGATCAGCCGGGCCTCGCGCTCGGTGCCGACCGTGACAAGGCAGTCGTTCGTGAGTGCCAGGAGCTCGGCGGCGATCATCTCCCAGTCCTGCTCGTTGAAGGCGTTGATCTCGCCGAACATGAGGCCGAGACCCGCCTCTGCGCCCCCACAATACCGGCTTGCATAGGTCGCGTCGATGCACATGGTCTCGCCCGGGAGGAGTCTTCCCCGGGAGAGTCCGAGTGAGAGGAGGGAGGCGTCGTTGTCGTAGGAGAGCGGGCGCATCCCGCGCTCCCGCAGAAGGAAGGAGCCGAGCCCCGACCCGCAGCCGCAGTCGAGGCAGGAGATCCCTGCCCGGTCTCCCCAGGATTCGGCGAGGAGATCGCGCACCTGGGCGGTCCTGGCGGGATTTAAGTCCTCGAGCGCAGGCGTGGTCGTCTCTATCAGAAGGAGGCTGTAGTACTCCCGGACGGCTTCTTCCCATACGGCGCGGTCCTCCTGGAAGATGTCGCCGTTCATCTCCTCGAAGTGCTCGATCAGCGCGAGCGTCGGCTCACGGAGATGGAGGGACCCGGCAAGCCAGCCCTGGCCGGTGAGGAAGGCCATTGCAAGCGGGTCGGAGTCCTCGTCGACGAGGAGCCGGCCCTGGTCGGCGGGGAGATCCTCTATCCATGCCGTGAAGGTGTCCTCCGGCAGGTCGGCGAACGCGGGCTCGATGAACCGCACACCGGGCAGTTCCAGGACCTTCGAGACGAGCGTTTCGTGCGTGGGGATATCGGCGGCCATGGTTCATCAGGCTCCGTATTTCGGGGACCGGTTCAGGAGATCCAGCAGTATTGGCATCAGCGAGGCGCCGGTGATCCGGTGGAGGCCACCCTCGGCGCAGGAGACCTCGTCGAAGTGCGTTACCCGGTCGACCCGAACACCCTCGCCGCAGATGACGAGCGGCACCGGATCGGCGCTGTGGTCTTTCACGCTGCACGGCGTGGAATGGTCTGCGCAGATGGCAACGATGCAGTCCTCGAGCGAGATAAGCGGCGCCAGGGCCGAATCGATTTTCTCGATGAACTCCATCTTCGCCCGCGCCTTCCCGTCGTGGCCGGCCTCGTCGGCACCCTTGATGTTCATCAGCACGAAGTCCATGGTCCTGAACGCGTCGATGGCTGCACGGACCTTCCCGGCAAGGTTTGTATCGGCCGAGCCGGTGATCTCCGGGACCTCGATGCGGGTGAGCCCGACGGCCGTCCCTATCCCAGTGATCAGGGCGGCAGCGGAGATGACGCACCCTTTGAGCCCATACCGGGAGGAGAAGGGCTCAAAGTGCCCCATCCTTCCCGCTCCCCGGATAAGAATGGTACTCGCGGAGGGGAGGCCTTGAGATGCCCGCGACGCGTTGAGGGGGTGATCTTTGAGTATGCCCTCAGCCTGGCGTACGAATTCCTGGAGTGCCTGTGCGGTCTTCCTGTCCGCATCGGTGCCGTCCCGGGCCGAGAACGGGAGCGGAGGCACCCCTTCCTTCTTCGGGTCGTTCGACGTGACCGAGACCCCGAGGTCCTCACCGCGGAAGGCCAGGGCGGCGCGATGCCCGGTGCCGGAGCGGAACAGGAATTCGACGCCGAGCGATGACAGGTCCGCCCCGTCCTGGATCGCCGCGGAGAGGGGTTCGGTGCCGTGGATCCTCCCAGCCCGGCGGTCAGTGACCCGTCCCCCGTCATCGAACGTGGCGTAGTTGCAGCGGAACCCGATCATCCCGGGTTCCATGTGGATCCCGCTCCCCTCTGCCTCGAGCGGCCCCCGGCCGGTATAGTATTTGTAGGGGTCGTAGCCGAGCAGGCTCAGGTGCGACGTGTCCGACCCGGGGCGTATCCCCGGCCCGATTGTGTCCATGATGCCGCATATCCCGTCGCGGGCCATCCGGTCGAGCACCGGAGTGAGTGCCGCCTGGAGGGGTGTCCTGTTCCCAAGCTCCGGGCACGGGCGGTCCGAAATGCCGTCCAGGACAAGGAGGAGGATCTTGTGCGCCGTCATCACCAGAAGAGTAGTCTGTTCCCTGTCTTATGCTTGACCCATCCCCCGCGCTGCAGCAAGGCGAAAAGAGATAAAAAAGGCGGTTGGGCCTGGATACGAAGGGGCCCGGTGCCCCTTTCAGACAACCTTGGCCACGCCGACTTTCGACTTGATGACCTCGACCCGGCGGACCGGGAAGAGGGGCTTTACCGCCTTGAAGACCTCGCGCGAGATCTCGCCGTTCACGATGCCGTTGATGATGGCGTTCATCTCGGACTCCGCACCGATCTTTCCAACCATGGTGGAGATGAGGTTTCGGATGGCGTGCACCTGGGAGAGGTTCGCCCGGGTGAGGGTGAAGCACGTCACAGTAAGGTCAAGCTTCTTCCCGTCCTTTGTCATGACCGGGACGTGGCAGTCGATCCGCGACGTGCGCCGCTTGATCATGGAACGCATGTAGTCACGGGTCAGCTCGTGGCCAAGGAACTCGGTGTAGGCCGAGTCCCCTGCGACATTTGAGATCCGGAACTTCATCTTGACGTTCTGCCGTGCATAGTCGTTGATAATCTCGCCGAGGGTGGTCTGCATGATCCTGCCCACCACGCCCTCGGCGTCGTTTGCGATGGTGTCCCCGATGTAGGTCTTTCCGAGCACCTCGGGGGTGTACACCTTGTACCAGCTCTTGGCTTTCCAGCCTTCTACTCTCCGTCCAGCCTGTTTCTTCTTTGCCATGTATTCACCATTCTGATAGGATTGTTCTGTTATTCTCCGGGGCTCTCGCGAGTCCCCTGGTCCATATCCCTTCCGTTCGTTCCGGGTCGCACCTGTCCTCCCTCAAGGGCGCACATCTCATCGGCCACTGCCAGGTTCATCAGGTAGTCGTCCACAGACGCGATCACCGACCGGAGCGAGGTTCCCTCGATCGTGGTGACGACCAGGTCTCCTTCCTCGCGGGTGTGCATGCTCTGGAGGTTGTCGGGCAAGAGAGACGGCGCCACGCACCCTGCGTGCCTGTGCCGTGTCCGGATCCCGCCACGGATCTCCATCATGCGCCCACCGCCTTCTCGAGGATTGTACGGAACTGCTCCAGGCGTGCGCACGGGATGGTGGCGCCGGCCCTGAGCCGGTGGCCCCCCCCGAACCCGCCGCACTGGATGGCAGCCTCGCGGACGGCCCCGCCGAGTTCCATCTCCATGCCCCTCGGGCAACGGGCGGACAGGTGGCAGAGCTCGTCGCGGCGGGCGGCCACCAGCACCGGTCCCTGCTGTGTGCAGTCCCGGGAGAGGGCATCGGCGACGTCGCTTGCGACCTGGGCGTCCTCTACCTCGACAAAGCCCGGCGCCCCTTCATTCGTGCAGGCAGCACGGAGCGCGTGGACCACCATGTCCCGGTGCCGGAACGAGAGATTCCACGCTTCTTCGAGGTTGCCCGAGGAGCGGAGGCAGAGCGAGGACGCAAGTCCGCCGTACCCCGACTTCCCGCATGCATCTACCAGTGCGGTCAGCGCGTGCGCATCGGGGATCACCTCCCTCTCGAGGCTGTAGCGCGCCCCGTAGATCCCCTCCAGCGTCTCCGCCGGTGCGAACGGGCTGACCCGCAGCACGAGGAGGGAGAGGAGCTTCTCGAGCGAGATGCCGTCTTCAGAAGAGGCGCTCTCGAGGAGGTCTGATACCGCCATCTCGTCCCCGCTCACCTGGTGCAGGTAGGGGTTGAGGGCCGAAAAGAGCCGCTCGTGGTCGTCCCTTCCCGGGAGCAGGAACCCCTGTCCGGGAGTGATGATTCCCTGTGCGATCGCGTCGTTGAAGATGGAGAGGTTGGTGCCCGCCAGGGCCTGCCCGTCTCCAAGGATGCCGAGCATGACGAGGCCGGCGAGGTCCCGGTTGTCTCCTAGCTCCCGTGCGACCAGGAAGGCGGCCCCCGCCGATGAGAGATCGCGGTCGCCGTCTATCCCGTGCTGGCGGGGGTTGACCTGGAGTTCTCCTGCAAAGTAGGGGATGTGGTGGTCGACCACCATCACGTCCTCAGGGAGGTCCTCGAGCCCCGACCCAAAGTCGCAGAGGAGCGTGGGGGTCTCCGGGGATATGGCCGCCGGGCTCACCCGGGCGAGGACCCGGAGCCGGAAGTGGATGCCTCTGCGCAGGAGAGCCATGCAAAGGATGGAGCCTGCCGCGATGCCGTCCGCATCGTGGTGGGCGTAGACCTCTACGAACTCCTGCCTGCCGAGGTGTTCGGCGAGCCTCTGTGCGGCCTCGTCAAGGGACATGGGGGATTATCTCGAGAGGAGGATCTCGGCGCTCTCCGGCTTGTAGCTCCAGTCCTTCGGGAGCCGGCCGTTCCCGGTGTAGTACTTTACCAGTCGGCGGACCTTGGACTCGGTGAGCTGCAGCTGCCGCTTGTTGTGCAGGTCGCTCTTGTTCTCGCCCAGGTGCTTCCGGAGCCCGAGCGCTTTTACAATCAGGTTCCGAAGGTCCTCGGGGATCTCGGGCTGCATCCCTTTCTCTTTGAGGATCTGCCCGATCCGTTTCCCAGTGACGAGCTTGACGTCCGGGACACCGTAGCGGTCACGAAGGATCATCCCGATCCTGCTGGTGGAGACGCCCTCCTTGCGCAGGTCCAGGATGATCTTCTCGATCGCCGCGACATCGGTGTTGGCCCAGGAAGGGGCCTCCTTGCGGAAGGGTCGAACGGATCCCGAGTGCCCTCTGCGTCGTGCATGCATTCTTGCCATTGTGGTATTCACCTCCGATTACGCAATGTAAATCCGAAAAGAGTCACGCTGACTCTCCGTAATCCCAGAGGCCGGGGGAGAACCCCCTCCGGCCCGTGCGTTGCCGCACGTCGGACTTACATCTGCCAGCACTATCCAGGAGTGCTTCAATCCATTTGGGCGGGGGAATATTAATGCTATCGTGGACGGACAGGGCGGTCACGTGCTTCCGTAGCGGTTGACCTGGAGGATGAGGTCCCGAAACGCGTCCATCTCGAGCGCCAGCACCTCGTTCCGGGTCATCCCCATGCTCGTCTCGGCGTCCGCGGTGAGGGTGTCGGGCCCCCGCATCACGGTCCGGGCGATGTTGTCCCTGGAGAGCACTTCTTCTGCCTCGCGGTCGTAGACAAACGCCCTCCCGGGGATGATCACCAGGGATTCGAGCGTGGCGGGATCGAGGTTTGCGAGGTCGCCGATGGTGATCAGGCAGGCAATGTCTTTTTCGACCGGCACCACCCTTGCGCCCTTCCCCCGCGAGGAGAGGATCTCCCTGATGAACGGTGCGGCGATCCTCCCTGTGATTATGCTCGCTTTGCGTTCGAGTTTAGGGAGTTTCTTCAGGAGGTCGGGCTCGCGGGCGAGTGCAAAGGGGGAGCCGATCTCAGGGTCCCAGAGGGGGGTGCCGCTCACCTTGATGCGGAACCGGGCCGAGAGGTCAGTGACCATGTCCCGGAACTCCTCCACCCCATGCACCTTCTGCCCGCGGATGACAGGGGCGTTTCCGAGCACCAGGCCCTGGTCCGCCCGGTTCGCAAACCGCATCAGGATGATCCCCTTTGCACCCCTCTCCTCGAGCCATTCGCAGGTCTCCTCGAGGATAGGGCCGTCGTTGATGCCCGGCAGGACCACACAGGCGGCGTAGACGTCGATCTCCCCGCAGAGGGTCTCGAGCACCGCGAGCGAAGCCCCGGGCGTGGGGTCGTGCATGTACTGCTTCCGCAGTTCCGGCTGCACGGAAAAGATGGTGAACGAGACCTCGGAGAGGCCTGAATCGACGAGGAACCTTCCGATCCCGGGATCATCGAATCCCTTCCCGCTCGTATACCCGATATGCAGCGGCGCCTCCATACTGGAGAGGAGCTCGACAAGGTCAGTGAAGCATGGGTAGCAGCTCGGGTCTCCGCCGCCGCTGATGGTGACCCTGCTCACCTCGTCAGGGATGACCTGGAGGCGGGCAAGGACGTCATCGGCGATCTCCCTGAGGTCCCGGAACCCCCGGTAGTACTCCCTCACGCTCCGGCTACAGTAATCGCATCCCTTTTTATAGGGCGGGCAGTAGCGGCAGCCGAGCGGGGCAGTCTCCTTCACGTGCCTGAAATAGCAGTACTCGCAAAAGCCCCGGCAGTCGATCCCCGGCCGTCCCCCGATGTCCACCGAGAGGTGTGTCATTCGTAGTAGAATGTGGGTGACAGCGAGGCATAATGGCTGCTATCCATACATGACACACCACTATCAGGATGCGTGTTCTGCATATCTGGAATGCCGGATTCCATAAAAGAAGTACAGAACCAGCCCGATTGCAAGCCAGACTATGAAACGCAGGTGCGTAATAGTCGGGAGTGCCAGGATCAATCCAAGGCAGAAGAGGATGCACAGGACAGGGATCAGGGGAACAAGAGGTACGCGGAAAGGCCGTGAAAGGTCAGGATGGACCCGTCGCAGTACCAGAACTCCGGCAGCGACGATGATAAATGCTGCCAGCGTCCCGATGTTCACCAGTTCGGCCATGCTCTCGAGCGGGAGCAGCGAAGCCATCACTGCAGTCACCGCACCGACGAGAAGGCTCGCCCTCACGGGTGTGCGTAATGTCTTATGGACGGTGGCAAAACTCCGGGGGAGCAGGCCGTCGCGGGCCATCGCAAAGAAGATCCTTGACTGGCCATACAGGAGCACCAGCATCACCGACGTGATTCCAAGGACAGCCCCGGCAGAAATTAACTCCGCTCCCCATGGGACCCCAATCTGCAGGAGGGCGAACGCAACCGGCGCACTTGTCTGGGCGAGCAGCGGATAGGGCACTATCCCTGTCAGAACAGCAGATACGGCGATATAAAGGATCGTGCAGATGACGAGCGATCCGATTATGCCGATTGGAAGGTCGCGTTCCGGATTTTTAACCTCCTCTGCAGCGGTAGAAACGGCATCAAACCCGATATAGGCGAAGAATACGATCGATGCCCCCGTGATTACCCCCATCCATCCGAAAGGCAGGAAGGGGGTCCAGTTGGCGGTATCGATATATCCGATTCCGATGGCGATGAAGAAGAAGACTACGAGTATCTTGACTGCGACGATGAGAGTGTTCACCCTTGCACTCCCTTTCACGCCGGTGATCAGGAGGAGGGTGATGAGGGCGATGATGAGTATCGCGGGAACATTCAGAATGCCTCCATCCACTCCCGGGGGGTTCGTGAACGCCGGAGGCAACGCAAGGCCCGCACCGGCAAGAAAGCTTGCCATATAGCCCGACCAGCCGACGGCGACGACGGCGATGGAGACGGAGTATTCGAGTATCAGGTCCCACCCGATTATCCAGGCCCAGATTTCACCGAGTGAGGCGAAGCTGTAGGTGTAGGCGCTGCCCGCCACTGGGACCATTGTCGCGAACTCGGCATAACAGAGTGCGGCGAAAAGGCACGCAGCACCCGAAATGACGAATGAGATGACCAGCGCCGGCCCTGCATAGTTCGCCGCAGCGATTCCGGTGATCACAAAAATTCCGGTCCCGATGACGGCGCCTATCCCGAAAAAGACAAGCTCAATGGGACCAATCGCCTTTTTGAGGGCATGCTCCCCGGCACAGAATTCTTTCAATTCAGCGATAGTCTTTGTGCGAAAAAGCCGCTGCCGCAGGGAGCCGGGGCCTTCCATGGTAAGAGGGATGGCATTGCGGCCTCTTAAAACCAAGTATTTTTTTTAGTTGCCTGCATTATTCAAAAAGGGGCATAAGGGTAAGGAGGCACTGGATCTTTCCCGGTATCCGGATACGAACCAGGTGCCCGCCATTGCAAGAAAGATTGGAGTTCTGACAGGAACCAGGATGAGCACCTTGCCCCCACAGGGAATTTATGGGACATGAGGATCAGGGACCTGCAGGCGACCGGCACTCATCGGGGGTCGCAGGCCTCTTTCCCGGCTGAATTCCAGATGCAAGAAAGATTTTCCATCAGTCCGAACCGGGACGAGATTTTCTGTTCGTCTCGTCCAGCCTTATATCGTAAACCGGAATGACCGATTATCCGGAGAAGGGCATAAATAGTGCCAGTCCCTGTTTTCCATGGAGGAACGCCGAATCATGGAGCAAAGAATCGCGGGATCCATCGTGGAACGGGAGGTCATGGCCGAGATGAGAGACGGGACGATGCTCGCGGCCGACGTATACCGGCCGGCTTGGGGAGAGGGCCCATGGCCGGTCCTTCTTATCAGGCAGCCGTATGACAAGGCCCATGCCGAGACGTTCTCCTACCTGCATCCATCGTGCAACGCCGCCCAGGGCTACCTCGTGGTCTCCCAGGACATCCGCGGCCGGTGGGCTTCCGGCGGCGAGTTTTCCCCGTTCCGCCACGAGGCAGAGGACGGGTACGACACCGTGGAGTGGGCGGCTGCGCTCCCTGGGTCGTCTGGAAAGGTGGGGATGTATGGGTTCTCGTATGGCGGCCTGACCCAGCTGATGGCTGCCACTCTTGCTCCCCCCCACCTCACCTGCATATGCCCGGGGTTCTGCACTCCGCAGCTCTTCGAGGGGTGGGCTTACAACGGCGGGGCCTTTGCGCTCTCCTTCAACCTGACCTGGGCACTATACCTCGCGACCGATACCGCCCGGCGTAAGGGACTTTCCGGGTACGAGGCCACCCTCTGGAAATCGATCCAGTCGATGCACGACTGGTGGCAGTGGCTCCCGATGGAGTCGTTTCCCCTGCTCCGTGCCCACGACTTCGCGCCATACTTCTTCGAGTGGATCGACCATCCCTCATACGACGCCTACTGGCAGCGGTGGAGCATCGAACGGGTCTATTCCCGGATCAATGTCCCTGCCCTGCATATCGGCGGGTGGTACGACATATTCAGGGACGGGGACCTCCGGCTTTACGAGGGGCTCCGGTCACAGGCAGGGTCAGGGAAGGCAAGGGAGAACCAGAAACTGGTGATGGGCCCCTGGTACCACAATCCCTGGAACCGGGTTCTCGGCCCCTGCGACCTTGGCGATGCCGCGGCCAGCCGCGTGGACGAGCTGCAGGTACAGTGGTTCGAGTACTGGCTCAAGGGGCTCGGGAACGGCATCATGGAAGAGCCGCGGGTCCGCTATTTCATGCTTGGCGAGAACAGATGGAGAGATGACGCCTCCTGGCCCCCGGCAAAGGCAGAACCCGTGACCCTTTACCTCCACAGCGGTGGGAGGGCGAACTCCCTTTCGGGCGACGGGGCCCTCACCCGCGAGTTGCCGGGGGACGAGGCCCCCGATGTCTACGTTTACAACCCCAGGGACCCGGTCCCAAGTCTCGGAGGGCAGTCCTGCTGCATTCCCGGCATCACCCCCATGGGGCCTGCCGACCAGCGGATGGTGGAGGCGATCAACCAGGTGCTCGTGTACACCATGGCCCCCCTGGAAACGCCCTTCTGCATTGCGGGGAGCGTATCCGTGCGGCTCTTTGCTGCCACAGATGTCCCAGACACCGACTTCTGCGTGAAGCTGGTGGATGTGTTCCCGGATGGGAGGGCGATCAACCTCACATCCGGCATCCTCCGTGCGAAGTTCCGGGACTCGCTGGAGCATCCGCACCTTCTCTCTCCGGGAATTGTCGATGATTTCCGCATCGACGGCGGGAGCACGGCGGCGCAGATCCGGAAGGGGCACCGCATCAGGCTCGAGGTGACGAGCAGCAACTTCCCCTGCTGGGACCGAAACACCAACTCCGGAAACAACCCAATGAAGGACACTTATGCGGACATCCGGGTGGCGACAACCCAGGTCTTCCACGACCGGGCTTACCCTTCGTGCATGGTGATCCACGGGTGGGAGGAGCGGTGAGGAAGAGCCGCGAGATCCTACTCCGGTGCTACCATGACCCGGCATTCGTTTTTTCCAACGTCCAGGTCTGTTACATCGACAGGGGGGCGCCGGGAAACGAGTCATGCGTTCCCGGAGAGAGAATCCATGCCCTCGATTCGCAGTACATGGAGATCGGGGAAGGACCGGAGTCGTCTCCCATCCCGTATCACCGCATCACCCGCATTATGTACCAGGGCGAAGTGCTCTGGGAACGGCAGGGGAAACGCCTCGATTAGCAGGTTTTTCAGGGAATTCTCTCTAATCTTATACGCCTCGTCGCTTTGCCATGTGGGTGACTTGAGGTTGAGCGATCTTTGCATACCTATCCAGGATCGCTCCGGGGCTTCCCCACGCAGCGTGTATCACGAAGAGGGGTGCGGGATGACTGCTCCCTGCATAATGGGCCCGGGGTTCCTAAATCTTTACTTACATTCGCGGAGAGCCCGATGTACCTGACGAACTCCCTAGAGGAAGGGCGGCAATAGTCATATCGATGACCGTTCTCGCCGGGGCATGGGCCGTCCTTCCGGGATCAGGGGGTGTCCCACCCAAGGGACCCAAGGAGCGCCCTGGTCAGGTCTTCGGGCACCGCGTGGGGCTTCCGCGGCTTGGCAAGAAGTGAGATGGCATACTTCAGGGGGACGGACCGGTTCTCCTCCTTACAGATGGGAAACTCGCCGCTGAACCTGGATAGCGCGGATGAGAACGCCCCGACAATCTTTGTCCTGCTCCGGAGGTCCTCTTTCTTGAGCGCCATGGCATGCTCGAGGATGGAGAGGTCGATGAGCGTGCTCGGGATCCAGTCGATCTCGCAGGCATACCCGAAGATCCAGGCGATGGGGGAGGTCTTCAGGGTGGCAAGGAGATCAGTGCGGTTCGCCCCGAGGGTGCAGGAGCCGAGCAGGACCCCCTCGATATTCGTGGTCCGTGCCACCCTCCTGACACCCCGAAGCAGCGTCGTGAGACGCATCCCGCTGCTGATGGTCTTTCCGCCTTCGCCCTCCAGCGCCCCGACCATCCTGCTCCCGCCGTGGGCTGCGATGTAGAGGAAGAGCCTCTGCTCCCTGGTGTGGGCGAGGTCGTCTTCGAGCGCCTTCCGGAAGCTCTCTTTCTCGTAAAAGCTCGAGTAGTAGATGTTGAAGTTGCCCTTGTACTTTTCGAGCCCTTCCAGAAACGGGAGCACGGAGGGGCGCTTGGGCTTGTGGGCAGGCGTCCACCACGGACCTTCCAGAACAAGGAGTGCTAAATCGCCCATTGTGAATCAGCACTCATCCGGATGTGATATCAAGGTTTGGTTTGCCGGATTGTAAAAAGGGGAATAGACGAAGGTAAGATTGCAGAGTGATATTCGATCTCTCCTATCGCTCAGATGTTGAGGTCATGGAAGAGTAAGTAGGAGAATCCTGCCTCACTGTGTAACACTTCTTCCGTCGCCATCTTTTTCACTCTCCGATGGCAACAGTATATGGCGCCCCAGTGGCTTAGCTGGCAGAGCGGCTGACTTGTAATCAGCAGGTCCCGTGTTCAAATCACGGCTGGGGCTTTCGAACATTGTGTTCGAATCTACAGTAAACTTCTTTTAGCCCATCCACACACGCTGTTTTATGACAGCTCGTACCCCACGTGCTATTTCCAATGATGCCTTTCATCAGATCAAGGCCGATTACCCCGAACGATCTTTTGCAAGAGCGTTGAAGGAAGGAAAAATTACCGAACGTGATGTTACACTTATCCGGTCCTTCATAGCTGAGCTGCAATCGTCCCGCAACACCAGCACCAAGCGTGCGTACAAAATCACGTACACACTTGTCGGCTGGAGACGCTTCATCGGCCCGTTCGAGAAAAACGATATGGCTGCACTCTATGCCGGCATTGCGGCGTTGAAATCCGGCAGGAGCAAGCGGGGCCGGGAGTTCATGAAGAACACCATCACCGACCACATGATCATTCTCAAACAGTTTTACCTCTGGCTCATCGAGAATGAGTACGTCGCTATTCCGGAAAAGAAACTCAAGGCCCTCAAGACACCCCATCATGAGACCATGACAAAGGTTGCCTCGGACCTGCTCACGACCGAAGAGATCACCGCGATGGTGGGTGCCTGCACCCGCAGCAGCGACCGGGCCATCATCATGATGCTCTACGAAGGCGGGTTCCGCATCGGTGAGATCGGGGGAATGAAATGGGGCGACCTCACCTTCGACAAATGGGGTGTTATCGCGAATGTGAACTTCAAGACCGGCAAGCCCCGGTACGTCCGGCTCATCATGTCCCGCGAGGCCCTGGCAAAATGGAAGAATGATTACCCGGCAAAACCGGTGACCAATGAGATGCCGGTCTTCATCACGGAGCACCAGACGGCCCTCACGCACGGGTCCGTGGCCATGCAGCTCAAACGGCTTGCGAAGCGAGCCGGGGTCCAGAAGCATATCACCCCGCACATCTTCCGCCATTCCCGTATCACCCACCTCATCAAAGAGAACGTATCGGAAAGCGTGATCAAGCTAATGATGTGGGGCAGCCTCACAACCAACATGTTCCAGACCTACGCCCACCTCACGGGCAAGGACATCGACAACGAGATGCTGCGGACCTACGGGATCACGGAAACCGAAACAGGAGAGGGGACGAGCGAATTACGCATCGAGCCCCGGCAGTGCCCGCACTGTAAACTCATCAACGGGCCCATGGCCGAGTTCTGCAATTCCTGCGGGCGATCGCTTACTGAACTGGCGACCGAAGCCGAAGACGATATTCACGACAGCATACTCAAAAACATGGCATCGCTCAAGCGGTTCATAGCGAAGTTTGAGGACAAGGTGGCAAAAGGCGAGATTGTAGTGTAAGGTCCCATGATTTCCCTTACCGATTACCGGTTCGGCCCTGCCAGAATCCCCCTCCCGTACACCAAAATTAACATAAATGTTAAGGTTGGTGTACCTAATGAGGAATTTGGGAGAAGGAGCGAGCTATGACCATTGAGATCCTGAAGTCCATGGCAAAAGAGAACCAGGTATTTTCATTTGCCCAGTTATACGAGAAAACCCACATCAAAAAAGAGATGCTCTGGGTTATTCTCTCCCGTATGGAGGAGAAAGGGTTCATCGAGCGGATTGAGAAAGGCAAATACCTGATCATTCCTCTCGGAAGCGAGAAGGGGAAATACACGCTCCACGAATTCGTTATCGCTTCTTATCTCGTCGAGCCCTTTGCCATATCGTACTGGAGCGCCCTCCACCACTACGGGCTCACCGAGCAGATCCCGAACACGGTCTTTGTCCAGACCCCGGCACGCAAGAAGAAGAACCAGATGGAGATCTTTGGCGTGAATTACCAGATAGTGCGGGTGAAAGAGGAGAAGTTCTTCGGTGTCCGCAAGGAATGGATCGAAGAGACGCCCATCAGCATTACGGACAAGGAGAAGACGATCATCGACTGCCTGGACAAGCCCCACTATGCCGGGGGAATCATCGAAGTAGCCAAAGCGCTGAAAACCGGTTCACTGGATTATAATCAGCTCAGCAACTACGCACTTAAAATCGATAATTTTGCCGTGGTCCGGAGGCTCGGATACCTGTGCGAGCGGATGGGGATCCCGCTCAATCTCCCTCTCCCCCCATCAAAAAAATACCTGCTGCTGGACCCGACGATGCCTGCGAAGGGGAAGAACGATCCGAAATGGCGGCTCGTCATCAATAACGATACCGTCCTGCCGGAGTCCCTTGAATGATCCCCGAGCGTGAGATCAAGGAACAGGCCCGTGAGTTCGGCGTGCCTACATCAACCATCGAACGGGACTATGTGCAGAACTGGTTTCTCTCTGCTCTGCGCCCAATCAATATGGCATTCAAGGGAGGGACCGGCATCCGGAAAGTGTATATCGAGAATTACCGTTTCTCCGATGACCTTGATTTCACCCTGCTGGAGCCGGTCGATGCGGATACTTTACGGACAGCCGTCATCGATGCGATGGTCCGGGTCCGTGATGAAAGCGGCATCCAGTTCGAAGACGATATCGGCTTCCGGGAGACGAAGAACGGTTTCAAGGCAACGACCCGGTTCAGGATCCTGCACCGGGGTCAGACCTCGCCAATCAAAATTGACCTGGACCTGACCAACTCGGATAGCGAACAAATCCTGCTCCCGGTCAGCGATCGCCAGGTCTTCCATCACTTTTCCGACAGGCTTGAAACATCCGTGGCTTCGTATGCGCTCGAAGAGATTATGGCGGAGAAGATCCGCTCGATCTTCCAGCGGACCCGCTCCCGCGATCTCTACGACATCGGGCAGCTGGCCGGCCGGGTAGATCGCGACATCGTGAGATCGATTGTGCGCCGCAAGTGCGAATACAAGGGAGTCACGGTAGATCCCACACTCCTGCGGCAGAAGCGAGAGCAGTTTGCCGCACTGTGGCAGGTTTCGCTGGGCCACCAGATTCACGATATTCCGGATTTTGATACGGCATTTGAGAATGTGATGGATGAGATTGAAGGGTACTCTACGACATGATCAACATCGGATTTCGGAGATCCAAATGAATGAGGAAATTACCCAACAGTGGATGAAAGAAAGAATCGGCAAATCCAATGAACAAGCAGCAATAAATCGCAATAAGTATCCAATCCAGGAGCACGCTACCCAGACGGAACTTTGGGAATATGTAGACGGTACCTGCGATGAATCCTGTCCCTGTAGAAAAGATCTGGGATGCACCGGTCACTGGAAGCTGAAAAAGAATGTTCAGTTCGATGACTTCATGTTTGGATTCCTCAGGATGTTCGTCGATCGGTGTGATCATCTGAACCTTATTACCGCTGTTGATGCCGGGGATCCTTCGAACCTGAGATCCCGCGTCAAGGATGCTTATACGGTTTTAAGAAATTTGAAAGGAGATGAATGGCAACTCCTGTCAGCAAAATCAGCCGAGGACAATAAGACACTATTCTGCGATGACTGGGTTGACAGTTATTTCGAGGAAAAATTTGAAAGTTTCAAAATTAAGGAAAGTGTCTATTTCGCGAAGCAGTTTTGCATTCTTCTCCCCGATATCTGCGTGCCGTACGATACCAAATCCCGGGACAAAATGACAAGTCATCTCAAAATCCCCCGTAATGCCAATTATTTTGAATTCCTCTCCGAGGTCCGATTAAACTTCATGAATGCGTTCAAAAAACAGGGGATAAAATTACCGACAATACGGGCATTTGACTCCCCGGGTAAGAATCTTCCATTCGACCCCCGCCTGATTTCATTGCGACAACCAGCTCGGGATTACGGGAAGGACTATTCACCTCGTAAAGGGCAGATTAGTTTAATCCTGGACAAATGCTATTATTTGCCGACAGGAATATCCGCAGATGAAGATACAAACCAACACAAAACGTGATCGCCAATGGGACCTCTAGAAAAAACAAAAGAAGAATGGTTTGATCTTGGGCAAAAATATCATGAAAAGGAAGAATATCAGAAAGCAGTTTCTGCATATCGTCATGTTGTGAAAATCGACAAATACAATTTTCACGCATGGCATAATTTAGGATTAGCTCTTCGGTTCCTTGGAAAGTTGGACGATGCGCTCAAAGCATTCAATACTGCGCAATCTCTTGATCCGTGGAATGGCGAGATCTCCATACAACAAGGTTTGATCCTGATCGGGCAGGAAAAAAACCAACAAGCGGTAAAGAAATTCAAAACGGCATTTGAATCGGGCCTGGAATCTGATAATCAGATGGTTGCACATATCGGGATGGGGATTTCTTACCTCAATCTCGACAAACCAGATGATGCAATCAGCAATTTCGATGCGGCCCTCCAAATCGATAATGAAAATCTGCCTGCTTTAACGATGAAAGCCGGAGCCCTGTTAACACGAGGGGATTTTGCAATGGCAAAAAACGTCATTGATGAAGCGTTGAAGATCGATCCGGAAGATGAAGAGGCGTTGAAAATTCTTGAAATGGTTGAATCAGCATTGTCTTCCACATGATTGAAACGGTTTTTTGCGGCACCTCCCGCCCCTCCAAAACTTCCGACCACAATATTGATGATAGTCCTTTCATTTTTCCAAAATAACAGCCGCGCATCGCATTCTGGTGCAGCAAAATCAACCAATTGTCTTACACTTGTATGACAAAAATCGGCCATCGAACCCGCTGGTTCAGAAAACCCTTTAAGCAACTGCGGATTTATAAAAATATTACAATGCTGTGCTACTTCCTCACACAGACGGGTAAACGGATAAGGACTGCGGCAAATTCGATCAAGAATCGAATCATTGATTTGTTCCGCAGGCCCGGACCCCGTGCCCGGAAAAAGTGCCAGGTTGGGATGAACAGCGTTGCGTCCGGAACCGGATGCAGCATGAACACGGGCCAGTGGTGCAAACTGACGGACAGTCACGCCCCGGTATTTTCGCTCTTTACGTACTTTGGTGATCGTCAGTAGTACCGCGTAATCTCCGCACGGATTTCTGTCATGATGCGAGTCCAGGAGGCCACCTGCCGTTTCGAGAGGAACGGCACATGGCCGGGCAATAGCCATGGCTCAATCCGGACGGACCGACCAGAACCGGAAAAACGAACATCGGGATGTGAATCTCCAAAAAAATCGCTGAATCGTCATTGAACCTAGGGAAAAAACGGTGAAACAATGAACCAGACAACACACGAACCGCTCATCGTCACACAGGAAGCTGTCGATGCATACGAGAAGAAGACCGGATTCTATGGAATCGGGCAGGTCATGGTTGAGGACGGGCACTGGAAGATCGTGACCCGGCAGGAATTTGCAGAACTGAAACGGAAAAGTGGCAGCTCACCCAGCTCGTTACCCCTAACTACCGGTGAGACTGCCAAACAAAATCTGACATACGGACATAAATCCCTGCCTCAAGCGTCGGAGATGATCGGAGGGAAAGCATGACCGCGTACGCCGCCGGCCAGATTATGTGCGGCGACGAAGGCCGCGTACATATCCGCATCTGGGGAGACTTGCATTACATCTGCCCCGAAGAACTCGGGATGCTCTTCTTTGTCGGGGATCACGTGCCGATCCTGAAAAAACCGAAACTCGTACCGGAGACGCCGGTTGTTTCCGGCAGTGCCTATCTCAGTCCCTCCGGCCGGGCCGTTATCCTCGCGATGGGTAAACAGCGGTACATGGTCCCGCGTGACAAGTTCCTTGCCGTTGCGCTCGGAGAGGATGTGTCCTGCATCTTCTTTGAAGTGCCAGGGAACGAACCGGAGATTGAGATCCTCTCTCCGCACAAGGGAGGTGCTGCATCATGACCAGTCGTCGCGGAACGCTAGTCGAGGAAGGAGCCCGTGAGCTCCTCCAGGTGCACGGCTATTCGGTGAATGTCATTCCACCCGGGTTCAATAAGAAGTACCCCCCGGCGCATCTTGTTGCGACCCTGCCCACGGGCGAGACCCGGTTTATCCGCATCCGGAAATTCTCACACCGGCCATCAACAATCGATATGATCATGCAGAAGTGCAGTCTCGACGTTGCGCAGTTCCATAAGCACATCTCCCGCCATGAACACGAGACCGGGTTCCATTATGAGATCTGGATCTACTCGCTGACGCACGGCTTCCGGTGCTTCGAGGTACTCAGGGATAGCATCCGCGAGATCCCGAAACTCTCGCTTCACGGGCCGGTGGTATCGCAGGTCGGGGGTGTGGCATGATCGCGAAGAGCATGTTTGTTGTGTCGCTGGAACGGGCAACCGAACTGCTCGTGGCCCGGGGTTACGAGCCGGTCCTGCCGGTCGAGAGCAGTTTCCTCGCCCGGTACATCCCGGTCCACCTGGTCGGGATACGGGGCGATTACGAGATGCTCGGCGTAAAAATCCGGGCTTCCTATGGCAGCGTCAGCGAGGCATATGTCGAATCGTTCTGCCGGTTCGAGATCTGCCAGTTCCGTTCGCTGCTGACGATGAACCCGGGCAACGTCTTCATCCGCTGCGAGGTCTGGGTCATCTCTACGAACGGCTCCATCCACTGTTATGAGGTTCTGCCCGATTCTATCCGCGAGGTGGCCGCCTATGCCCGGTGAGGAGCAGAAGCCAGGAGTCACGACCGAGAAGGTCGAGGGCATTCCGCTCTACCTGATCCCGAAGGCGATCGCGGATCAGATCAAGAAGAAAGGCGAGGCAGTCTTCCAGATCATTGTCGAGCGAAAATTCCATCACCGGTACACCGTGAAAGTTGAAACATTCGACGAACACGCACAGCGGGTGAATCAGGAGGACCCTGCCCCCAAAGAAGGCGACGGGCATGGATAACCTGGTAATTTTTTCGCAGCAGACCAGAGCAGGGAACCGGGTGGTGACGTGTGGATGGTTTGCTCAGTGATTCAGTTGCCCGAATAACCGGGCCCGGGCAGGTCGTCGAGGTCCGGGCTCTCACCGACCAGTACACCCACAGCGGCTACTTCAGCGATCCCGCCGCGCTCGTGCGGGCCGTCGAGCCGCTCGATGCCGATAGTTCAGTGCACGGCATCTACGTCACACTGAACGAGGTGAACCCGGCCCTGCTCTCGCGCCGGGCGAACCGGATCAAGATGCGCCTGGGCAAGAAGGACAGCACTACGAGCGATGCGGATATCCTGCGCCGCCGCTGGCTGCCAGTGGATATTGATCCGCTGCGACCGAGCGGTGTGTCGAGCACGGACGAGGAGCACGGGCTTGCCCTCGCGAAAGCTGATGAGGTGGCCCGGTGGATTACCGGGCTCAGTTTCCCGGACCCGGTCCGGGCCGACTCCGGCAACGGGGCCCACCTTCTTTACCGTATCGACTTGCCGAATGACGAAGCGGCAACGGCGCTGGTGAAGAGCTGCCTTGCCACGCTCGACGCGCTCTTCTCGGACGAGCGGGTTTCTGTGGACACGGCGAATTTCAACGCGGCCCGTATTTGGAAACTTTACGGCACGGTGTCGCGGAAGGGCGATAACACACCCGAGCGCCCGCACCGGCGGAGCCGCATCCTCTCGGCCCCTGAGGAACCGGCGATCGCGACGATTGATCAGCTCAGGGATCTCGCGGCGAGGCTGCCGACCGAGCAGCACGCCCAGGCACAGCCGGCCCCGGTGAAGGGCAAGGGTTTTGATCTGCGCTACTGGCTCTCCGATCACGGCGTCGGTGTGCGATCCGAAAAGCCGTACAGCGGCGGCATGCTTTTCATACTCGACCAGTGCCCGTTCTCGTCGGCCCACAAAGACGGGGCCTTCGCGATCCAGTTCGGCAACGGTGCAGTCTTTGCCGGCTGCAAGCATACTTCCTGCGGCGGGGGTACTCAGCGGTGGCAGGAGCTCCGCGAGCGGTTCGAGCCGGAACGGGCGACAAAGAGGAAGGACTGGGAGCAGAAACAAAAGACCTGGCGAAAGGACCGGGCAACAGCGAAAGCAAAGGATGAAGGATCTGCGGACCCGGGCCCGGCCCAGGTGCCGGTTAATCCTGATGCCCGGGCCGAGGCGCTCGATGTGCTGGAACACGGCGACCCGGCGGCACTGATGCTCACGGCATTTGCTCAGGAGCATGTCGGCGATGAGATTCTTGCCCGGTGCATGATCCTCTCGATGGCTTCGCAAGCCGTTAAGAACTCGGACGGGTTGCATGTCTCGGTGACCGGGGATTCCGGCAAGGGCAAGACCCATGCATTCCGGAAGATGATGCGCCAGGTGCCGGACCGGTACAAAGTGAAGGGCACGGTGAGCAACAAGGCCCTCTATTACATGAAGGACCTCCAGCCCCGCACGGTCCTGATGAGCGACGACACCGAGCTCTCGGACGGCATACAGGAGATCCTGAAGTCCGCGACCTCAAACTTTCACGAGCCGATCACGCACACGACGGTTACCAAGGACCTGACCTCGCGGGTCTGCACGATTCCCGAGCGGTGCGTCTGGTGGATTGCAAAGAAGGAAGGGACCGGTGACGATCAGGTTATGAACCGGATGCTCACCTGCTGGATTGACGAATCGGCGGAGCAGGACGCACGGGTGCTTGAGGCGAAGCAAAAAAAGGAGGAACAGGACCCCGACACATTCACCGATGAATCCCATGAACTCGCAATCTGTCGGGAGATCTGGGAGATCCTGCATGAGCAGATGATTTGGGTGATCATCCCCTATTCGCGGCGAATCCGGTTCCAGAGAATCAGTAACCGGCGCAATCCCGATATGCTCTACGACCTGATCAAGAGCCATGCAGCTCTCTTCTTCCGCCAACGCCAGCAGAAGACCGGCGAGGACGGGACGCTTTGCGTGTATGCGGATGAGGCGGATTTTACCGCCGCGACCGAAGTGTTCACGCTCCTGAACGGCACAGCCGGCGGGCAGGAATCAAAGATGACCAAAAAAGAGTCCGACCTGCTCGCCATCATTGAGAAGGTGAACCTGGCAGAGTTCACTATTCAGGACCTGCAGCGGCTGACCGGAGGATCCTACCTGAGCATATACCGGATGATCAAAGGCTATGACAGCCGGGGGAAGAATTACACCGGGCTGCTGGAGAAGTGCCCGGCGATCTCCTTCACCGACCGGACCGTGACGCTGACCGAGGAGAGCGGGTATTCGGTCCGGCGCAGGACCGAGGCGTTCGAATGGGACCGTGAGCTCTACCGGCAGTGGATGAACGGGGGAGCGTGCTGGCTCGACCACAACCCGAAGAATGATGACGATGATTCATCTCATCTTTCAGCAGTTTCAGCAGGTTTCAGCAGTTTTTCAGCAACTGCTGAAAATGAGAACGGAACTTCCAGCGTTCCCGGTTCCAGCAAAGAAGGTGATTGTACAAATAATTCTGTACTAAGAGAAGGGTGTTTTCAGCAAAACCGGAATTATGGAGGTGCCCCGGAACCAGAAATGAATTCTGCTCAGTGTCTGCATAATTCGCGATCTGCTGAAAACGAAAAACGATCTTCACCCGGAACCGCCCAATCTGGCAAAAGAGATTCAGATTCGGCCCCGGGCTCTTTCAGCACCCGTACGAAAGATGCTGAAAGTGTGCTGAAAACAGGATCCGGTGCTGAAAGACCGGACCAGCCCCGGACAATCAAAGCCAGAGATTACAAAAAACTCGAGCCTCCGGAATCGAAAACTCCGTGTTATGCCTGCGGGAAGAAAGGCTCCTGGTATGTGGAGAAGCTGACAGCTGATCGGCGGGCCCGGCCAAAGGACCGGCAGGATGCCAGGCGGATCTGCCGCTCGTGTTATAATGAGGCGGTGAAAGCGGAACAAACTGCAGCGGTCCCGCTACCGGGAATGGTGGATATTTCCCGGTGCAGCCGCGTGGGGGCGGATATCGGGAAGTGCTCGGTCTGCGGTATTGCAAAGGCGGTGTGGCTCGATCGCGAGGCGGGCGTGAAGCTCTGCGAGCATTGTTACGGGAGAGGTGTACGAGAGGAAAAGAAGCAATTGAGCGGGTGCATATAGTTATCTGAGATTTTTGATCGAAAGCTATATTGGTGGAAAATCTGCAATTAACTAAGGAATTTTACCGCAAGTTTTATTTAAGGCATCCGTATATAGAAACAATTGTAGATTTGCGGCAGTAGTTGTATATATTATGTCCAGTTCTGATGATAGATTAATTAATTCACTGCTGTATGCTATTGACGAATTTCCAGAAATTGGAAAAACCAGATTAATGAAATTTGTTTTTTTTGTGGATTTGATTTCATATAACGAGACAAATAATACGCTTCTTGAAACGAAGTATAAGCGAATGGATTGGGGACCTGTTCCAGACAAACCATTCAGCTTAACCGGATTTTCAAACAAATTTTTTGATGTTGAAGAGGTACAGCTAACCCCAGAAAAAAAGAGATTTATTTTTCCTTTAAAAGTCAGGCCAAATCGAAGTGTTTTTTCAGAGGGGGAGATTGATTTATTTAACAAAATTATCAGGTTGTTTAAAAAAATGAGTGCCGAAGAAATTAGCGATTTCACTCATCAGCTTTCCCTTTGGAAAAATATCGAAGATCAAGATGTAATTCCACTTGAGATGTTCAAACTTAATGAATCTGAGCATTTTCAATTAATGTCCATTTTTGCATATGACGAGGCAGTGGAGTTAGCCAGAGAATTTACCCCACTTTTTAAAGATAGTGAAATACGGATAGATTGTGGATAAAATGCCTCCTAGATCTACTCACTTTTCTGGTGACGTTCATTGGATTGATCATTCTATCCATTCAGGTCCAAATTCAATAAAAACTATGAAATTTCCTCATTATGCTCTGATCTTAACAAGTAATAATTTATTGAAAATGAATAATTATCCGTTTGTCGCATATGTTCCAATGACATCATTTAAACCCGAAAAACATTGGAATTCCGCTGAAAACAAAGTGAGATACGCCCAAGATGTTCTAATTAAAGCCTCTCAATACCCGGCCCTCGCAAAAGATACAATTATTGATTGTGGACAGGTATTCACTTGCGATTATGAGTGTTTTAACGATTATAAATTCAGAATAAATGGAAATGATTTAAAAGCAGTCAGAGGGCGTGTTGCCGTAACACTAGGCTATTATTAAATTTTCACCCTTTTTGTGCTATCTCCATTCCTTTCAGTAAAACCTTAATCAACGGTTTTTCAATATTTTTTTACAACATGACCGTTCCACCGGCCCTGCTCTCGCACGACAGTACAGAACATTATACGCCGCAGTACATCCTCGATGCAGTGATTGCGTGCATGGGTGCAATTGACCTAGACCCGGCCAGCAACAGCCAGGAGATCCCGACCGTGTCGGCAGCGAGGCGTTACACATCTCAGGATAACGGGCTTGTGCAGCCTTGGCCGGGGCGGGTGTTTCTCAATCCCCCATTCGGACCCGGTGTCGAGCAATGGTTTTCAAAGTTATATCAGGAGCGGTCCGCAGGCCGGACCACGGAGGCGATTGTGTTGTGGAAGTCAGCAACCGAGACCGCAGCGTGGAAGACGCTGACGGCGATATCGTGCCGGGTGTGCTTTCCTTCGGCGAGGATCCGGTTTGCCGGTCCTTCCGGGGATAGCGGTCCCGGGCCGACATTTTCACCAGCGCTGTTCTACGTTGGTTCGCAACCCGAGCGGTTCGAGATTGCGTTTGCCGGGATTGGGACGGTGTGGGATGTACCAAGGATTGCACTTTCGCATTCTTTTAGAAAACTACAATTAATATGATGAAATATACTACCAAATAGAGAACAACACGATGCGTGGTGATGTCAGTGACGTTCCTCAACATTAGGGACAAAAATTTTTTAGACATATCAGAGTTTGTGGAATATCTGAGTAAACTTCAGTCAGATGGAACCAATCTCTGGAATATTCAATTAGTTCCAACTGTATCAACGCACGAGACATATGGACAGTTTGTCGACAGTCTGACGAATTATGGATTTAAAATAGAGGAAGATGCCGGGAAATTATTACGCGTTTCCAAAGTTCACGGAAAAGATGTGGTTAATTTTTACGTTTTTTTTGATGATAGAAATCATATTCCCTTGTTTTTAACGGATGCGAAAAAATCAGATGAAATCCCTGATATTTTATTTAATTATTTACGGAAAACCAGGGATCTTTCAAATTTGTGGATTTCCCCACATATCATGAAGGAAATAAAGGATGACTTGATCACGCAGCATGAAGATCTAATCATAACTTATTTTTCTGCTAAGAGGAGCCCTAATACAAGAATATCCTCACATTACAGGCCAAATATTGAACGAAGCATAATTTACCGGGGGATTGACGGCAAACAAACACTTGACGAAATGGAATTTTATTACGGGGTTTTACCCAAAATCCTCGAAATCAGGATACCAAATGAACTGTCTTTCAGGATTGATAACAAGGGGATTATCACAATTAAGGAAGGGGACATTACATGTGTTTTCGATATTATCGAAAGGCTTGTCGAGCATATTCGCCCGCTCAAAAACGCGATCGGAACCTCTGGATATTCCCACACAAAGGTAGGTAAAAAGCAATTTGAACGGACCATCCAAACTCCATGGTCAGTTGCATTTTCGAGTTCATTCAATGAATCAGCAATCCCCAATATCCAACAAGACATTGAGCAGGATGAATGGGATTTTACTTTACTTGAACACTCTGAAATATCGACGGAATCGCCTTTTTCAGCAAGAGTAATCGACAATATGTCCGGTTCACTGTTCGATATTTCCATTCATGGGAGTGGCATTCGGATTTATCCCGTGGAAAGAACCGATATCAGCACTTACATGCGTTTTTTTGAATTTGTACTTGAATCGGTTGATTCGATGGCAGTAGTAGGGTGATTAAGTTCATTGTGAGGACTATGGAGACACCAACCCCTTTTGTTCAGAAATTGTCTCCTGAAGAGAAGGAAGTTTTTTCCCAGTCTGTTGATAAGTGGACCAAGTACAATATTCCTGCGTTTAAAGAGAGAATAAACAATGATATTCTAACGGATCAAGCCCACCAGGATATTGTTAGGTTATGTGCGAAGTCATTTGCAAATACTGAAATTACGAAAATAACAGGGTACGAATTTTACTTTGCAGAGCCTCTTATTGAATTCGGAAGTGAAGAAAAAGGGAACTGTAGTTTTGATTTACTCCTGTACAATGAAACATCACACCAAGCAATTCTTATCAGCTGCAAATCCTCGATATCCGAAGCAAAAAAAGCCCTGATCGAGATTCAAGACGCAAAAAAATTAGTCGCGGAAAAAATTTGCTATTTATCTGAGTGCATCGGTGATAGCCTCGGCATTGAAGATATTGAATATGTGCTTTGTGTTTATGACAAAGATTCAGCAAAAATACTCGATACTCTAAAAGGCCAATCGAAAAAGCCCAAAAAATCTCAAAAATACGATCCAGACGAAATTATTTTATGGATTTATCGACCGCGATCAGACATCATCCAGCTTTTTCATGAACACACCCATAAAAACCCTCAACTGACGGAGTTGCTACTATCCGGTGCAGGTCAGAGTGATCACGGCAATCGGTTTGATCTTCCGTGTTGTTACTCATCACATCCCTATAGAATTTTGAAAATGGTTATCGTCGGTGATTGTTACGCAAAACAATTTTCGACTGGTGACAATGGAGATCCAAAAATCATCAAACATTCGACAATCCTTTCTACGCTGATGCGATATGTATCGTTGGGTGCTCCTGATGAGGTTAAGAGACAGCTCATTGAACGTAAAATGCACGAAGTTATACAATACGGGAAAAAATATGATGTTTTGACCACTGTAGACGAAAATTCTTCGAGATTAAATTGTAGAGGAGATTACATAAAAACCGTAGCAAAATCATTGGAAGAGAAACTTATCTCGGAATGGTCTTTTCTAAAGGCCAAAGAGGAGGCGACAAAGAAAGTTATCGAAGAGACAAGCAAAAAACAATATCCAAAAACTCTTTTCGATTATTATTCCCCGAAAAAATAATTTTGTTTCTTGAACGTCTAATTCGCTCACACAGTCAAGCAATGGTTGTTTAAAATGGGTCAGGTCATAACCGCATTCAACAATCCGGAATAATCCGTAACAACCTCGTACTTCACCGAATCAGAACTGATCTTCCTGAAATGCTCCCGTGCACACTGAATCTTGAGCAATTCTATCGGGCGAAGCTGGAGGGTAGAGAGATCCCCTTTGGTTTCGGCAACAAAGTAGATGTGTTTCACCGATCCCTCGTAGAACGCAATTGCCCAGTCGGGATTATATTTCCCAACCGGCGTGTCGATATAGAATCCGCCAGGTAATTTGACGTATACCGCAACCTTGTTGTCGTTGTCGATATCTGCCGCAAATTTTCTCTCGGTATCAGAGTCGGTAATGATATAATTGTACAGGCTCTTCCTTGCCGGAATTGCATTCTTCCCGACTGTCCCTTTTTTCAGAGAAGGTTCAGTAAAAATACTGGTATCATACGTTTTTTCGAGCAGGTTGTAGGAGATGTGTTCTACAATGACCGTTGCCTTCTGTTCATCGATCAGTTTTGATGCCTTGATGATGAATTCTTCCGGGTTGTTCCCGAACTGATCAAAGGCACTCTTTTGTATCCCTTTGAGGATCTCGGCAACATCCCTCCGGGTGAGGTTGGTGGATTCGGCAATTTTTCCAATCAGATCGTATTTAACACCGGCGTTCGCTTTTGCCTCAGCCCGGATGTCATCCCTTTCTTTCTTCTCGAAGGACTCTCCCCTGACGATAGTGTCCTTATCAGTGATCGTGGTCTTCTGCTCACCGGTCTCCACCTTGTAGAAGATCTTCTGGACTTTCAGATGTTCATCAAGAGATTCAATGGATTTCCTGATGAGTTGCCGGGAATCGAAGTCAACGACATAGGCTGTGCGGGAATTGATCTTTTCCCAGAGCGCTTTGAACTCCTTTGACTGTAATTTTTCATCAACAACCTGCAGGGTGACATTCCTGCTCCGTGCATCTTCCGGTCTGAACGCTTCCGGATTATAGACATCGTTGAGTATGCCGGCAACAGACTCGGAAAATGCATTGATCTCGTCTGCAAGAACGAATGCTCCTGCTTTTACATCCTCGTAATATTTGTCAGTAAGGGCGCCCTTCTCATCGATGTAATCCCGTTTTATCAGGCTGAACTGGATCTTCCCTGCCAGTGCCGGATCAACAACCTGCTCATTTCCACTTTTATCGGTTATGACCATGCCCTCAAACAATGCGGCGTTAACTGTCCGTGGCCTGTCTGCAACCGCTTCTGCCATCTCGTCCTGAAGGCCTCGTGCAAATTTATCATAACTCTCGTTCGCAACAACGGTCAGGACATTGATGGTATGGACATCCCCAGCAAGAACATTGGTGTCCATCCGTTCGCCTTTGTTGTTGACACAGAGCCGGAGCCCCCGGCCAACCTCCTGCCGCTTCCGGACTTCCGAACCGCTCATCTTCAGGGTACAGATCTGGAATACGTTCGGGTTGTCCCACCCTTCTTTCAGTGCAGAGTGGGAGAAGATGAACCGGACCGGCTCGCGGAGGTCGAGCAACTGCTCCTTGTTCTTCATGATGAGGTCATAGGCATCGACATCATCCGAGACTTCCTCTTTTCCCTTCGTTGAGCTGTTGACGAATTTTCCCTTTTTGTCAATAGAGAAGTATCCCTGGTGTGTTTGCTCGGCTGTGATCCCTTTCAGGTATCGCAGATATGCATCATCCCCGAAGGAAAGTTCAAGGTTTTTTACTTCCTCCCGGTATTCCTCTTCGAAGATGTCTGCATACTCCCCGTTCTCCTGATTTCCTGCATCATTGTATATCCGGTACTTCGCAACCTCGTCAATAAAGAAGAGCGACAATACCTTGATCCCCTTATGGAAGAGGGATCGTTCCCGTTCAAGATGGGATTTGATCGTCTCGCGGATCTGAATCCGGCGGATCTGGTTTTCATCAGTCAGGCCACGAACTTCGCCGGCATAGATGGTAACCCCGTTCGTAAATGAGACTGAATTGGTGATCCCGTTGATCTCCGCAACGGTGAATCCCTTGTACTGGTTCAGCTCCCCGGATAGTTCATAAAGATTGAATCCTTCGGTAACCTTGCGGGAGAGCTTCCGGAGCCCGGTCTTCCCCTTCATTTCGAATTCAAGCGTTGCCGTCGGAGCGGATGTTGTGGAGAAATTGAGCCCTTCGAGATAGAGGTACCCCTCCGTCCCGGTCGAGCCGGTGATCGAGATCCCTTTGACGGCGATCTTCTTCACGAGTCGTTTATTGTATGCCTCCAGTGCATCGAGCCGGTAAATGAGGTTGTACGTCTCCCCTTTCCGGAGGGTCGCGGAATACCGCAGCGTGATTAACGGGCTGAAACTCTTTAGCGCCTCCTTCGTTGCCGGCCCCTCAACCGATTGCGGTTCATCAATGATCAGGATCGGGTTTGTCTGGGCGATAACATCGATAGGTTTGCGGCTCCTGAAGGAGTCAAGCTCCATGGAGATACGGCGGGCATCCTTCCCCCGGGCCGTGAATGCCTGGGAGTTGATGATCATCACGTTGATCCCGCTGTCGTTTGCGAACTGGTCGATCTTGTGGAGCTGTTTTGAATTGTAGATGAAGTACCGGATTTTTTTACCGTAATCCTCGGCAAAGTGATCCTCGGTCAACTGGAAGGATTTGTACACTCCTTCACGGATTGCGATGGATGGGATCACAACGATGAATTTGGTAAATCCGAACCGTTTGTTGAGTTCGTACATGGTCTTGATGTAGGTGTAGGTCTTGCCGACACCGGTCTCCATCTCAACTGAAAGGTTGTAGGCTCCCATGAGTTCCCGTGAGGGTTCGATCTGCAGGCCCCGCTGGATCATCTGGAGATTTTTGAGGATGTCATCGTCAGTTATCCGGATCCTGCTGTTTTTGTACCCGGTAAAATCAAATTCTTCCTCATTGACCCACCTATCACTATCAAATTTACTCTGCCGGCCTTTTTTATCGGACACCCCTCTGTCAATATCGAATTGTGGGGTTACTTTTGGCTGGCCGGAGAAGACATCGCATACGGCCTGAGCTGCATCGGCCTGGAACTTCTGGTGTTTGAATTGCAGTTTCATCCGGAAGACCCGCCTTTTTTAGATCACTCTCAGCGTCGTACCCGGTGCAATCATTTTAAAGATCCCTTCGATATTCAGCTTCCCGGGACTGCTCCTGAACGATCCATCCCGGAAGACTGCACGGAGTGGCTTCTTCGCAGCAATCTTCCGCATCACGTCCTCGGGGATGTTAGCGTCGAAACATGCGACAAGGGCATTGCCGTCAACGATATGAATGTGGAAGCCGTCAATCTCCGCGATCTCGTGCGGGAGATCCAGCGGCAGGCCCCAGTCGATGACGATCTGGTAGAGCAGGTCAAGGTCCGTCCGGTCCGGCCTGATATTGTCAACCAGGCCTTCGATGGTCTCTTGAGAGTACTCGGCAGCGGAGTAAAATACATCCTTCATGTTGGTGTCATCGATTTTAAAGACACGGAAGCCGATGTCGGGGATGGTTTTTTGTTCGCCATCAATCGTTGCCTGCTGGTTGTTTTCTTCAATCTCTGCTTTTATTTGCTCGCCGGCACGGCGGATTCTTTCTTTGCCGATCTCTGAGATATTCTTGAAGCCGGCTTTGAATGCTTCACTATCTTCCTCACAGACTTCGGGAAGTTGGACCATTATAAACCTGCGATTCCCATTGTCTTCGATATTTAACTTAAAAATTGCATGAGCCGTTGTTGCGGAACCTGCAAAAAAGTCAAGGATAACATCATTATCTTGATATTCTATCATACCCATGAGGTATTTTATCAACCCAATCGGTTTAGCGAAATCAAAAGGTATGTTTAAATCTTTTAATTCTTTAGCCGAGTGTCTGTTTTCGAATTTGCTGATAAAATCATTCGGAACTTGCCCATCTTCTTGGCGATCTTTAAGCCATATTTTTGTATTCACATTCCATAAAGACGGCTTCCCATCAGAATTAATCAAGACTTTATTTTGAGTTTTCTTAAACTCAATATTACCTGCAACTTTTTCAGCGAGATATCTCTCATAAGTCCAACGCCAAACACCTTCGCTTCGATTTTTTGGAGTTACTTTCTGACCTTCTGCCTTTATCTTCGGAATCGATTCCCCAGGAGGGATTACCAACTCTCCGTCCGGAGATTCAATAAAATATCTTTGATTCGGTCGGGCATCAAGAGACGATTGGTATAATCCCATTGAACGATATCTCTCGCCTTTCCTTGCGCCATCAGTTTCGACTTGAGTATATACTTTATCAACGAGATCTTTCTCTAGATTTATTCGGAATTCTTTTGTATTTTGAATATTTTTTGCATAAACAAGGACATATTCAACATTCGGTGAGAAAAAACGTCCTTTATTCCCACCTGTCTTCATGAGTCTGGCGCAGATGGCTATTCGGTTTTCTTCACCAAATACTTCATTACTCATTTTTATTAGAGAATCTAATTCGTCACTACCAATACTTATGAAGATGACACCTTCATCACTGAGTAAATTTTTACATAATTTTAATCTGGGGAATAACATTGAACACCAATCAGAATGATACCAACCCCGTTCTTTGGTATTTCTAAACATTCGATGACCAAATTCATCGACCGCTTGTGTCTCTTCATCATACACGGTAGCGTCCATTTCAAAACTATCATCATAAATGAAGTCATTCCCCGTGTTATACGGCGGATCGATGTAGATCATCTTGATCTTATTGAGGTAACTCTCCTGGAGGAGTTTCAGGGCTTCGAGGTTGTCGCCTTCGATATAGATATTTTTTGTGCGTTCCCAGACCTTGCTCTCGTCCATGCATGGCCGCAGGGTCTTCTGAATCGGGATGTTTCCTTCGACAATGGACTGCTTCTTCCCGACCCAGGTGAACTCGTACCGTTCCTCCCGGCCCTCACAAACAATGCCGGATAACTCCTGCTTCAGAAGATCGAAATCAATCCCCTTCCGGACCTCCCCGTTCTCGTCCCTGATCTCTGTAACCACGTTCGGGAAGATGCGGGCGATCGTCTCAACATTCTCAAGCGCCATATCCGGTGATTTCATCTTAAGTTTTTCCGGCCCTGATTTGCTCATGTGAATCATCTCAAATAATTAAAAATTCTCAAACCGAACCTTCAGGAGTTTTTTCAGACTTCAGGTTTTCGAGTCTGATCTTCGCTTCACGCAGTTCGCGGTTGAGGACAACCTGCACGTTGAACTGCTTTTCGCTTCTCATCTTCCGTTCAAGGGCTTCGCAGAGTGCGGCCTGCTTCTCGATCTCTTTCTGGAGGGCAACCGTGTCCTTCAGATCCCGGTGCCGGGGTATCTCTGTGGGAAGGAACTGGCGCAGGAAATTCTCATAAACCCGATCCAGGTTAAGTCCCCGGAGATCGAAGACCAGGGCATCGGTCGCAGCCCATTCAGAAAAGTAATATCGCTCTACCCGATATTTATCATCCTTCTTTTTGATCCTCTCTTTGTAACCGATACCAATCTGTCCCTTGCCTTCAACTGTGAGGACAAATACGATATGATAGGGAATGCCCCGGTCGATGATCTCCAGAATGTTCCTGCTGATGCCCTTCTGGTGAAGCTGGATCTCGATGACCTCGATCTCGGTGACTTCTTCACCTGCTGCAATGGTGATAGTATCGGGAGCGATCTTGTTCTGCCAGATGATCGTATCAATCTCATCAATGAACTGTTGCCGTACTTTATTCGGAAGATTCAGGTTCTGGTAAAATTTTGTCTTCGGGATCTTTTTCCCGTATTCCGTACTCTTCGGCAGGTGAAGCATTTCCTCTCCTTTTCTCTTACTTCACAACAAGGAAACAGATGAGTTCGAAATCATCCATGCCGGCAATCCTGGACTGCAACGCTGAGGTACCGCCCGATTTGAAGAGGCTGTCAACATCCGATGCATCCGTGACGTCGATGATTGATGTAATTGCACGCTCCAGGAGTGCCGAATACTTCCCCATCTTTCGTCCGTCCTTTGTCTCGCGATTGAAGTCCCGGCAGAGAAGGTTATCCGGCTCGGTCGCGTCCTTACAGATATACCGGATCATATCCAGCGTCTTCTTGGGTGAGAGATGGTTGAAAAATGCATCCCCGTCTTCATTCACGTACACGATATAGAACGGGTGCAGGAGATTGGAATTGGTGGTGTTCACTTCCTTGTGAATATTTTTCAGAACAAAGATTACCCCGGGGGGATTATCGTCGCCGATCCCGCGGACAACCGCGTGCATCCCGGAGGGTGTCCGCTCAAGATCGGGATTCTCCCGGATGTAATTCAGAAGATCAATCCTGAACTCGTTCAGGCCGAGATCCATAATCGAGATCCCGCCGGTCATATCCTCAATATCCACGACCTCATTCTGGAGCCGCTCAAGTTGTTTTTTCCGGTACTCAAGATCCCCTTTCTCCTCATTGATGGGATTATCATCACCGGTTGAGGTCATGACGGATATTCGCATACGGCTCTCGACACGCGCCTTGAGTTTGATATAATCGTCAAGGGAGATATCGGGCCAGAAGTTCACCAGCTGGATGACTTTGTTTTTACTCCCGATACGATCGATACGCCCGAACCTCTGGATGATACGGACCGGGTTCCAGTGAATATCGTAATTGATCAGGTAATCGCAGTCCTGCAGGTTCTGGCCTTCCGAGATACAGTCCGTTGCAATCAGGATATCGATATCGGCCTGCTCTTTCGTTGAAAGAAGATGCCGCTCTTTGGATAACGGTGAGAAACAGGTAAGGACCAGGTTGAAATCCGATTTAAGCCCCTTGACCGTGGTTCTCCCGTTCACATCACCCGTTATCATCGCGGTATCAAGGCGGAATTCAGATTTTACCATCTGGCTGACATGCTCGTAGAGATACTCAACGGTATCGGCAAACGCAGAAAAGATCAGGATTTTCTTATTCCCATCATTGATCGGGTTGTTCAATTTTCTGCGGATTTCGTCACATAATACCCGCAATTTTTCATCCGCATCAGGTGTAATCACTGACACAGAATCCAGAAGTTCTTCCAGGATCTGTTTATCGCACTTCAGGTCATCGAGCCAGCTCTTATGATCCATATCCCGGAATTCGATACGGATCTTGCCGGTTGTAAGAAAGAGGTCCCGGTTCTGATCATCAAGATCAAAATCCTCGGAGATGGTCCTGTTCGTAAACTCGACAGATCCTTTTTTCTTAAACTCCTCGATCTGATCGATGGTCTGGTCGATGTTTTTCAGGATTCTTCCGACCGTAAGCCGGAATGCAAACACTGAACTTTCAAGCCGCTTTAAGAGGTTCGTCCTCATCAGTTGCCGGAGGCTGTTCTCACGGTCCCGCTGTTTGAATGACGTATGCCGAACTCTGGTATCGTATTTCTGGTCGTATTTGACAATTTTACTCTCGTGAATAAACGCCGAAGGCGCATAGATACTGAGATTCAGCAGGGACAACCTCTCATAAATATCATCATAATCTGGTGCTTTTTTGATTCTTGTCAGGGGGCACTGAATAGAAATGGGTTTGCTCCGTTCGGGAAATTTCCCAATCTCTTTGGTATTGTAATACCGTTCGATATGCTTCCTTGACCGGGCGATGGTGACCTGATCCAGTACCTCAAAGAATTCGTAGTCAAGCATCCCGAGAAGGCGTTCCGTTGTCCGTTCGTCAGTGTCCAGTCTGCTCCAGGTGTTGAATGCGAGCTGCGCCATCCGGAAAATATCTTCAATGCTCAGTTTTGTTTTCAGTTTTTTATTGATGAGATCCGTGTTGCCCTCGTACGCAAGGGCAAGCTGGTTCTTGAGATCGGAAAACCTGTTGTTGACCGGGGTTGCCGACAGCATCAGGACCTTAGTCCTGACCCCCTTTCTGATCACCTTATTCATCAGGCGTTCGTACCGGCTCTCTTTCGCCTCATCTTCTTCGTCAGCGATCTCCTCACTCACATCCCCGCCATTGCGGAAATTGTGCGATTCGTCAATGACAACAAGATCGTAATTGCTCCAGTTTATCCGGTCGAGGGGAATCCCGTTAGAATACCCGCTGGTGCGCGAAAGATCGGTGTGGTACAGAACATCGTACCTCAGCCGGTCCTTTGCAATCGGGTTGTTCAGGAGATTCATTTTGAAGGTATTCCAGTTGTCCGAGAGCTTTTTTGGGCATAATACTAGAATGGATTTGTTACGGTTTTCGTAATATTTGATGACCGCGAGCGCGGTGTAGGTTTTTCCAAGACCTACACTATCGGCAAGGATGCAACCATTATAGGTTTCGAGTTTATTGATGATCGAGAGTGCTGCATCCTTCTGAAAATCATAGAGTTTGTTCCAGATCTGGCTGTCCTTGAATCCTGTTGCCTCGTTGGGAAGGACATCTTCGGAAATATCATCCAGAAATTCGTTGAAGATGTTGTAGAGAATGACGAAATAGATGAATTTTGCAGAATTCTCTTTGTAGACTGTTGAAATATTTTCAATTACCTCTTCGGTAACATCTTGCAATTTGTTTTTGTCAGTCCAGATCTCGTTGAAGATTTTAATGTATTCTTTGCTGAAAGGGGCGTCCAGTCGGTTGACAATATTGTAAGCATTGTTTCCTCGCTCACAGCCAAGATCGACCGTGGTAAAACCATTCAATGGTAAATAGGTGAAAGATTCCTTCTCATCATCAACATTGAGAAAACCGCCCATGTTTTCAGTTGTGACATTGGATTTGAATGTCGCTTTTTGCCGGACCCATTCAGCACATTCCTTTGCAATTGCTTTCTGGGTTAACTCATTCCGGAGTTTAATCTCATATTCCGTTCCGTAGAGACTCTTCTCACGCTCTAACTGAGGAATGAAAAATTCCCGTCTCTCCTTCTTTGCTTTTTCCGTTAAAAATGTTGGAGACGTGAAGATAAAACGCAGTTCGGAAATTTCTGATAATTGATCCTTCAATTCCTGAAAGGCGAAAATGGAAAAATACGAGGCAGCTATTGCGACCCTTGAATTTTTTTTAATTGTGGCAGTCAGATCGTCTTTGAGGGTTTGATTAATGTTATCGAGTATTTTCAATCTGCTGCCTCCATGGTATCAAAATTATTGTTTTTGCCGTGAATAATAAGTCAATGATTCAGATGTTCAATTTTTCCTATTTTCTTCTATTGGAGAAAGGCTCTTACTTTTCTCTATTGACTGGAAATTTCTCCCTTCAGTAAAACCTAAGCCCCCCGTCCAATAGAGTATTATTCAGCCCAAGGGCCCAAGGGCGGGAGTGAAGAATGGCAGATTTCGTACAGAGTGCAAATGTCAAGAGTGCAACCCGCACCCTTGCCGAACCCATTGCGGACATTGCGACGTTCAACACGATCGTCCAGTCGGTCATCACCGACAATCCCTTTGAGTGTGTAGCGTATATGACTGCCGGTGAGAGCCACCCCCCGGTCGAGAAGACCAAGGAGGCATACACCGCGAAGTTCGTCTATCAGGACACCGATGCCAAGTCCGTCGGGACTGGCAGCCACAAGTTCGACACCCTGGCGAAGTTCAATGCCGGTGTGACTGCGATCCTTGCAGCTGCTGCGGTCAGCACGGCACACGGCGGCTCCGTGGTCCACGATCTCGGGAAGGATGCCTTCTCGGCAAGCCTGAAGTGCCACGACGCGAACGGCGAGCTCTACATGGTGAACTTCAGCCGCGACCGGGTCACCATCACCTCGTACTCGGATGACGCAATCCGGACGAATGTTGAGACCTGGGCGGACACTGTGGCAGCTCTCGCCTGAACAGCCTGACGAATAGAGCCGGGAGGGAATGTGACCCCCCGGTCACCCTCTCTTTTGGTTCTCTCGTCATTTCGGAGGACCGTCATGGAAACGGAAACTCTCGGGATAGTGCATGCCACGGTGCTTCCGCTCTATCCCATGCTGTTTGCCATCTATCAGAAGATCGGCAAATATGATGAGGTCGTCGAGGAGTTCAAAAAACTCCGGGACGAGCACGAATGCTACAAGGAGGAGTATCATGGTTTATGAGAACGTGCAGCCGATCGCAACGGTGACCGGGCTGTACCGGGGAAAGTTCGGTGGCCTTGAGCTGCTGACACCGGATAAATCGCTCACCCGTGATGAGGTGCGGCGGAATCCTATCTTCTATGAGCTGGACCTGCATCCGGAGCAGGATGATGAGAACCTGATCATCGATGTGATCTACGACAACATGTCACCCATGCGCCTGCAGGACCTGCACAGGGGAACGGATATCCCGCGTGGTGTCCGGTTCTGGCCGGACTGGTTCGACATCCCGCCGTATGCAGAGATGCGGGATGTGGACGGACGGCGGGTGTATCCCCGGGCCCCGGGCATCCACACAGTCCAGATCCGCACGGGCCGGCGTAAGTTTGCGCAGATGGGCCGGATCCGGGATTTCACCCCGGCCAATGGCGGTTACACGAGCCCGGTGTTCCAGATCCGGATTGCGGAGGAGACTGATGTTTGAGAACGAGGTGCAGACCCGGTGCGCCATCTGTGGGACCGGGATCCTGCTCGGGCTGGTCCTGGTACTGGCCCACCTCCCCATCATCCTGCTTATCGGCCCGATCATCATTCTCTTCCTCGGCATAATCGCTGACCCTGAAGAGACGCACGCTGTATGGTACGGGATGCTGAACACGATCGGCATCTTCGATCTGTCGGCGCTGACGGACATCGAACGGCTGACCTATGCCGAGAAGCGGCATTACTTCTGGTTCGGCGAGGTAGAGATGGCCGCGATGCTGGCCGGAACCTTCGCGGCCCCGGTCGGGATCTTCCTTGCGGGCCGGACTGACATGAGCCTGGCATTCATCGGTGCTGCGGTCCTGTTCCTGCCGCTGTTTGTGTTCCTGCCGAAGCTTATCCAGCGGGCGATGAAGGCGGACACTGCTGCTGCGATCGAGGCGTTCGGGAAGAACGAGCAGGTGAAGAAAGTCTTCTGGACCTTCTTCATCTCGATGGCCGGGCTGGTCCTGGGCCGGGTCGTGGACCCTGCGACAGCTCAGCAGATTGTCGGACTGATTACCGGGATGGGGGTATAACCCCATTTTTCCCCGTCGGAGACCTCCCAGAATGAGGGGAAATTCCCTCAGGGAAAATAAGCCCTATACGGGCTCCTTTTCCCACTTATATGCCCGGCCCACTACCGGAAAATCCCGCATTGTCCTCTTTTTTAGTTCCTGTGGAGAATATGCCCCATAATCGCCCCGTTTGCCAAAATACGGCAGAATTGCACCTCGTATAAACGCCACCAAAGGCCCTTAAATCGTGCCAATTTTTGCCACTTATTTTACCCCATCCGGGTCCCAAAACGACCACCGGAACGCGATTATGAAGGCCGGTTTTTCCGAGGGAGATTTCAAAAACAGGGATTTCGACTGTTTGACGACGTAAGCCGGTCTTGGAACAGTTCGACGCGGGCGGCGATCTCCTGCTGTTCGGGACATGCCGCAGACGCTCGGTCATGTTCACTCGTCCTCGCTGATGCTCCGGCTCGCTTCACATCACCTCGCTGTTTTCCGGGGTTGCTCTGTTGATAGGATGACGCTCCTGGCTTGTCGCGCTGCTCTGGCGCCAGCGGCTGTCAGAACCAGCTCCTCGCATACCGCTCACGCGGAATGCTTGTCGTTGTTGGCCGGATTTACGTGCACGAATATGATTGAAATCCGGATTTACCGATGGAGAGGGGAATAAAAAGGGGAAGATCTTCCTATGAATAAACCGGCAATTGCGTAAGGCATCTGCAACTCCGATATCCAGAGTGTCCATGATTGGTAGATTTTTGTCACAGAATTCGTTTAAACTAAAAAAAAAGAAGGAAGAATAGTCATTGACCTGTTACATCCTCACGGAAATATCCGGATCCGGAAAAAAGAACGGGAGTGTGATTTTTATGGAACTGAAAAAAAATCCAATCGCGATCGCTTGTGTCATCATCTGTATCGTGATTGGGACCGGTATTGTTATCACATTATTGCAATCTCAAGATACTGCTATCGTACATCAGCTGCCGGCGAACCAGACTGTCGGGACACCCGTACCCCCGGTTGCATCGATTCCTCAGACAATCCAACCTCCGGATTCCTCGCTTTCGGCAAAAATCACCCGGGATGTAGCAACAACACGCATGCAGGAAGAGTATCCTTCCTGGATGTATACCATCGATCACATTAACCTCACTGACCGGTATTCCGGAAAAACATTGTATGAATTTGCCATGGTACCGGCAGAATCTTCCCTCTATGAAAAGAATACAACGGTCTTCATCGATGCTGAAACCGGCGATCTCTATTCCCCCCTGCAAGAGAAAGCGGGGATATCCATCAAACAGGCAAAACTCCATGCCCGCCAGGCATTTCCCGCGTGGACTATTGACCGGGTCAGGATAAAGTACGTTGACGGGACACAGTTTGTCCGGTCCTGGGAATTCTACCTGTACAGGGATGAAAAGGAACTTGTCCATGGCAGTCTTGATGCGGATACCGGGGAGCTCAGTAACTATGCGATTGGTGTCGCACGGATGGGGCGGCCGGAAAACCCGTCAATCACCGCCGCTGCTGCACAGCAGGTGGCCGACCGGGAAATAGAGGAACGCAATGGTGTAATACCGATCCTCCTGGGCGATTCCCGGCTGGACCCGCTCGGTATGCCCGGGGAAAAGATAGCCGGGAGATACGTATTTGTCTATAACCGGGTTATCCAGAATGTTCCCTGCGACAGCGACGGCTTTACCCTTGTTGTCGATTCAGTTGCAGGCAATGTCATCGAATACCGCAAGTCGTGGAGCCTTCCGGAGAACGCTGTAGCCGCATCGTCAAAACCTGCAATAACAAAGGATGCCGCAATAAAAACCATTGAGCAGGAAGCGGCAACGATCTATCCGGCATCTGGCGCCAGCCTGAAGATCGTCTCCGCAGAACTCCGGTGGAAGGATTTCCATAACCCCGACAAGGTCGTCCCGGCGCCCGGGATTATCCCGCTTGCCTGGAAGATTCAGTTCGATGACGAAACGATCCGGGCACAACAGTGGCCGAACCTGGCAACCGGATGGGTCGATGCGCAGACCGGGAAACTGCTGGATATATATTACCGGCACTAATCCCACCAGAGTCATGAAGTATCTGGTTGTCAGCAGATTGGGATCACTCGTTTTTATCGAGAGTGGTATTTGCCGGTGTGATTGCAGGAACCGGGACCCGGATGCGAACGGGCAGCACGAGATTGGGAGCCGGGGTTTCTGATGCCGGAGATATCGTCATTACAGGCCGCAGGATTGCGAGTGCCAAATTGGGTACCATGCAAAAGCGACCCCCTGTTTTTATGGTTATTCTTTTCAGCAATCGGCAGCCTTGCAGAATATTGTGCAGCCGGAAGATGGAATCTTATATCGCAGTATCGGTTATTCTTACCAGGTCAAGGCTTCTTATCTGGATGAATGGATTCGATTGAGGCTTTGGGCTGGGACTCACTATTGTTTCTCCTTCCCCCATTCCTGTCAGTACCAGCACAGGTCGTACGGTACCGGACGTTCGGCTGAATCTCCCGCTACCGCGACTGTCCATTTTCCCGGTTCGAGATATCCTCCGTTGACCCCGGAAATAGTCATGCGGACGGCCTGATCTGGTCGGGAATCATCAGCATCAGAAAAATGCCATGTCGAGCCACCCGGGCTCACAAGAGTCAGTGACAGTGAGGAAGCGGGATCATCCCATCGAAGCTCAAATGAGATTTCCTTATCTTCCAGAGAAGGTTCGAGTGAGTACCATTCAATTTCACCGTTCGAAATTGTGCTGTAATACCGGACCCGGGTATCCGGTGCAGGAATGGTAGTCGGCGTGGCAGAATAACCGGTTCCCGTCCCCGTTGCCAGAAAATTGCGTGTGCGGTAGCCTGAATAATGGTATAAGAAGATATCATGTGCTTCATTGCGACCATCAGACCAGACGACATACTCACCGGATACTCTCGGAAACTCCAGGGAAAACGGACCTTCCGCCACAATCCGGGTCATATTCTTGGTTGTATCAAAGAGCCGGATATCCCCGTTCCCTCGGAAACCCTGCGAACCTGCCGATGCATTCCGGTAGTCCTCCCAGACAATCAGGTTACCGGAAATATCAGGATACATCTGGAAAGAATCCGAAGGACTTACCGGTTGAGCATCCTCGCTCTTCAGGTCATAGAGAAATACCTGGTACGGCCCGGTGCGCCCGTCGACCCAGACGACACGGTCCCCGTCGATTGCGGGCATTGTGCGGGAACCCGGCTCGTCGCACAGTACAGTCTTTTCTCCCGTGGTGACGTTCAGAAGCATGATCCGATCATGGGTGGGTCCGGCTTCGCTGTAAACAACCATGTTGCCGGAAATTGCCGGATAGCCCAGGGAACCGGTTGATGATACCACGGTGCGGTGTGTTCCGGAAACCACGTCATACATCACCAGGAAATATTCCCGTTCGTTTGTTTCCACCCAGAGAACCGTGCTCCCGTCAATAGCCGGGGAGTACTGACGGCTTCCGGGAGAGTATAAAAATGTCAGTTTTTCCTGTACCTCATCGTACAGGAAGATGCCCCGGCCATCGCTCCAGACATACCGGTCCCCGGAGAATGCAAGGTCTCGCTTCCATGACGTGTCCCGGATCACCAGTTCCTTTCTTCCGCCCGAAACATTATACCGGTAGACAGCCCGGGAATAATTCCCGGAACCCGGCCCCGCGTCATACTCGACCCATGCCACATTCCCGCTATCACAGGCGATTTCATTGTACTTTTCAGAATCGCTCTTTGCTACCAGGTAGGCATCGAACGAATCCGCCCCGGAACACGGAACTGTACATAAAATGAGGGAAAGAAGGATCAGAGAAACAACTATTCCCGCTTTCATGTTCCCCTCATTTTTTCCTGAGGTTATTGATAATCACGCCAAGTACGATAATCCCGGCCGAAGATGCCACAACCAGTATCCCGGGATTTGCCGGAAATCCTGCTTCGCGGGCAGGAGTACCGGTGATGACGGTCTTTGTTTCCGGATCGACACTATAGGTCTTCGCGATAAGTGTTCCTGAAGGAGAAATGCCGGGATCGTAGAGACGGTCATAGAGGACCATTATCCTGACCGCTTCAGTGGAACCGGTCCGTACCTTCACAATGTATTCACCGGGAGGAAGGTCTGAAGTGTTGATTACGGCATGCCATGAGCCATATCCGGTTGTCCCGTCTGCAACGGGGATGGCGGGAACCGTGGACGCCGGTTGGTTCATACGATCGATATCCGGAGGATAAATCCCGGTATCGATAAGCGTTCCGGCATTCAGGTTCGTTGTCCCTGAGATCTCTACGGGCGTTCCGGAAACTGCATCGGGAATTTCATTCATCTGTATCACGGGTTCTTCAAGAAGGATCATGAATTTCTGGTAGGGATTCTGCTTTTCATAGACCTTCAGTTTCGTTTCCAGTTCATCAGCCGGGATGTATGCGGACGGCTCTTTTTCATCAGGAAGAACTTCTAAAGTTTTTCCCCCATCCACCACATAGATGAAATACTGGCCGGATCTCCATTCGGTAGTATTCGGGAGATCAAATTCAGCCTTCCCCACTCCGTCTGCTGAGATCATCTGGTACCGGGTAAACCGGTTTACAGGAAAACCATTGGTGATCCAGATGCCGACACGGTTACCGGGTGACGTTGCAACGGTTATCCTCAGGGGGGCCCCCTTCGCGAGAATATTACACCGGGTGTTGAGGTCCGGCAAGGTTCTGACCGCTAAAGTCCCGCCGGGTGAGATATATACCGGTGATTTAAACTCCGCACACCTGGTCCCCTGCGTTGCCTTTGGCGTTGGTACAGGCGTTCCATTCCCCGGGATAAGCCGGACCTGCACGGAAACACGGTCATCGCTTCCCTCTTTTCCGATCCGGAAGGTATATTCCGCTGGCGCGTAGCCTTCAGTAATGATCGGGACCTTCCAGATCTGGCCGGCAGCTCCCTTTTCGACCGGGATTATCCCCCCCGCGCCGGAATATTCGCCATACTTAACCTTCCCGGTATCTGCCGCCTCGCGTGAAAATTCATACTGCAGATTCGTCCCCACGGGGAGAGTCGTAGATCCGGAGAGCTCAATGATTGATCCGGTCATCAGGTTCCCGGGTACTGGATCGATGACAATCTGGGATGTTGCAGATACCGGGCTGATACAGAGCAACACTATTCCTGCAAGGAGCAGGAGGAGTGCTCTTGCCGTAGTAGGTATTTTCATCTTTTCACACATCCTTTTTCATCCTGTTACGAGTGAGCGTAGGAAGCGTGCATATAAGTGATTTCTGTGAGAGATCTCACCGGATAAACGGAGATCATGGAGAGGTTGAGTGTTCTCACAGAACTTATATAAAATATCGGCCCGTTCATCTTTTCAGGTAGTGTTCGTGGAATTCTCACAAAGGATCACCTCAGGATATGTGCGGGTTTTTTTCCTGGTGGCCGCCTGCCTGGTCCTCCTCATCGTTCCTGCTTCAGCATATGCTCATCCCCATTCAGTCCAGTCCTGGTCAGACAATCCCCCGACCGGTGAAGCAAAACTCCCGGTCCCGGTTGACGTATGGCAAGTTCCGCCGGCAGCGATACTCCTGGTATTTACTGCGATATTCCTGCCATTCTGCCTTGTACCGGTGGAGATCCTTATATCGTGTGCGGGATTCGTGGTCCTAAATTTCCGGAGAATCCGGAAAACTGAAGTGTTTGAAAACGATTGCCGGATGCGGATTTATCATCATATCGTAACGAACCCGGGGTCCGGGTTCGCCGGGATTATGCAGAGTCTTCCGGTAAACCGTGGGACATTGCACTATCATCTGGGAGTCCTCTGCCGTGAGAGGCTTGTCGTTACCTTTTCAATAAATAACAGTATCTGTTATTTCCAGAATGCAGGAAAATTTTCTGATACGGAGATGGATGCGATTGCCCGGTTGCGGAACCGCGCCAACCTCTCGATTTGTACATTCCTGTCCTCGTTACCCGATGCATCGCGGCAGGATATTGCAGAGAGGCTGGAAACTACCGGTTCCACGGTGTCGTGGCATATGCGCCGGCTCTGTGAAGCCCGGCTCATCACCTCAGCAAGGGAGGGAAGGAACGTCCGCTACAGGTTGACCCCTGTTGCGGCGAAAGTTATCGATGAACTGCGGCGGGCAGGGAACGGGGAAGGCCAGCGATATCTGTGAAAATCCGTGTCGAAATGTACCGGGCTTATCCCGTATCCGGCAAAAGAGACAGGAAAAACTGAACTGAAAATCAGTCTCATAACGACAGGGGAAAATATTACCCGGTTGGGTTTTCTACCCGGCCTATGAAGAGAATATTCCCGCTTGCGGTGTCCTGGATGAGGAAAATGAAGGGGTGATCTGCTCTGAACACCGGAATGGGATCTTCTGCCGGGGCAGCACCCTTCCCCCACATTACAACAGTTGTCGCTGCGGCAGCCTCGGTGCCTTCTTCATTCACATCCACGTAAGTCTGGTGAATGATTTCCTGGATATAGAGATATCTCGTTCCATCCATGCCGGAGAAATCGGCGTCACCGAATGCTGTGGGCATTCCCATCTCCGCGAGCGTTTGGCGCAGGGAGTATTTTGTTTCAAGTGTAAATTTCGGTAAGTAGACCATCACGCGCCGGGATGCAGAGGAGTTCTGCAATTCCGAAAGATTATCTTGATCAAGATATTTCTCTGCCGCTGCAAGGTCATCGTTTTTGGGGAGCAGGATAAGCATGGACAGTTCATTTCCATTCCCGTGTTCATACGGGATTTTGAGAAACTGGACAGTCCCGGTCTCTGCATACGGGTATACGGCATCTTCATCAGTTCTCTCCATCATCGGGACAGGGATGCTTTTCCCGGAAGAGAGCCTGAAATCAGCGTTCCGGGTTTTGTTTTTGTCGAACTGCCTGACCCACGTACCTTTGAAGTAAACTGCATCCGTTATCACCAGCCGGGTCATCGGGGTAATGGACCCGGCGGGTACCAGGTCCTTTATGGTATTACGGGTCTTTTCTTCCACCCACCGGTTGATAATGGTCCGCGAAGCGTCCGGGTAATTGATGAAATCGAGATTCGTAGTGTTTGCGGAGTAATAGGTTTGGGCCGTTTTGATATACCGGGGAAGAAACGGATACGTTTTTTCTGCCCAGAGAGCATTTGCGTTGAGCAGGGTATAGCTGGCATTCTGGCTGTTTATGTCCGCAATAGTAGTGGAATATCCCTGCCTGATTAAGGAAGTATTCTCCGGGTAGTGGAAAACAGACCGGATTTCATCTGCGGTACTTCCCCGGGCTCCTTCGTACGTTATCGCTAAGGCGGAGGAGATGGAGAACGGCGAGAAGAAGATATTGTCTCCCGTATACTTCGGATCCTTTGCCAGCCGTGAATACAGGTCAGATGCGAACCGGTTGTTTGCTGCAACAACGCTGTTTCCGCTGTCCGGCGTGGGATTGCCGGCATTCGGTTGTGACGGTATCGCGGTACATCCCGCAAAAGCCATGCTGAGGACGACCAGTGATGTGAGAGACCATAGGGCGATTGTTTTTGCCTCCATGGCTGAACGTTTGCCTGCGGGCTTGTTAAACGTGATGTTGGGTGCGGTTTTTTTCGCAGTTATTGTCTAACGATAGATCGGGATATACCGTATTTTTATGGAATACCTCCTCTCTTCCTTATTGGTTCCTGCGTTTGAATAAAGCCCTCGACCCAGGGCTAAGGACCCGGGGGATCCGTCCTGAAAACCCAGGACTGATGATTCGTGACATTTATGTTCTCCGGTTCGTGAGCAAGGAGACCCCAATACGTATCTATCACTACCTGCCCATACACCCTGTATAACCGGCGGCCTCAACGCTCCTGTCATATGGAGGGTCAGCCAACTCTGGATCTGTGGGCTTGACGGAAATCACCCTTGCGTTCATCGGTGCTGCAGTCCTGTTCCTGCCGTTGTTTGTGTTCCTGCCGAAGTTGATTCAACAGGCGAAGAAGGCAGATGCGGATGCTGCGATTGAGGAATTCGGGAAGAACGAGCAGGTCAAGAAAATCTTCTGGACCTTGCTCCTCTCGATGGCTGGGCTGGTACTGGTCCGTGTCGTGGACCCGGTGACAGCTCAGCAGATTGTTGGGATGATTACGGGGAGGGGGTATCAAAAAGTGGACGGATGCGGTGGATGAGAGGGGGGTGAGATATTCCTGTCTTGTTGAACCTGGGAATAATTTTTATCAATAAGTGAGACAGAGACACAACAACGAAGATCATGGATGATTTCCTCAAAGAAAGACTGGTAAAATATGATACATGGCTGGATCGTGGACAGATTTCATTTTCTTCAAAAATTATCCCCATCCGTGAATCCTTATCTGCTCGGCAATGGGTATTACCCTCTGAACAGGTTCTGAATATTTTACAAAATGCACAATCCATAGCAGTGCAGAAATGTGGCTGCCGAGTACATTTTTCCCGATGCAACAAACCCCTCGATGTCTGTTTTTTACTCAACAAGACGGGTGAGCATGCGATAGGAAAAGGCCAGGCACGTTCAGTGTCCTTACCAGAGGCTGCGGATATATTACGTAAAGCGGATGAACATGGTCTTATACATCTCACCCTTTACCGGCCGGATCATGAAATTTATGCACTCTGCAACTGTTGTCCCTGCTGCTGCCATGACCTTCAGCTCATGAAGATATACAATCGCCAGGATTTGGTGGTTCGCTCTGAATATGTCGCAATGACTGACAAGGACTTATGCATCAATTGTGGCAAATGTGTTGAGAGATGTATTTTTGATGCCCGGACATTTGATGACAGCCAGATGCTATACAATTCCGGTTTATGTCTGGGCTGCGGGCTTTGTGTCACGGTCTGCCCGGCCCGTGCGACTGTTATGGAGCTGCGGGATCCCTGATACTGAATGGAGTCCAGGAAATTTCTCCCGTTTGTTTCAATTTAAAATATCGTGAAGAAGATATTCACTCATACTACAATCAGCGCGAGGTTGAATAGAAAATACCCGGAAATTCGTTACAATTCACCGCTCCTGCCGGAACCTCAGGTAAATGACATGATATACTACATAGAGCGCCACTAGGGCCGCAGCACTATATCCGACAATCGCCAGCCACGAGACCTCCGAGGGCAGTGTCACTGAAGTGGCCGTGAGCACCAGCGAAGACCCGACAACAAGCGATCCGACCACCAGGCCAAGCATGAACTTGTCGCTCGCTGAGTCGAGCGAAGTCTGGAATTCCCGGAGATCCTTATCGACAAGTTCCAGGCGGAACGTGCCCGTGGAGAACCGCCTCAGCATCAGGTTGAGATGGCGGGGCATATCGAGACTGGCATCAGTGGTCTCCAGCAGTGAGACGGTGACCTTTTTTGCGCTGGTGACGGAGAATGTATTTTTCTGTGCGATTCTCACGAGATATGGGGACAGCTCCTTCTCAATATTGAACTCAGGATCGAGGCGGACACCGATATCGAGTATCATGACAAGGACCTTTAAGAGCAGCATCAGGTTCATCGGCACCTTGATCCGGTAACGGCGCATTACTTCCGAGAGCTCGGTCACGAACAGCGCAAAATTGAACCGGGAGATGTTCTGACCCAGACCCAGGTCCTGTATCAGGACAAAGAGATCGTCCTGTAGCGGTTCCCGGTTTTCAGCGGGTATCACGACCCCGAATCCTTCCAGGGACCGTATCATCAGTTCCGTATCCTCATCCATCAGGGCAAAGAGGAAGTTAATGAAATTCTGTCGCTTTTCCGGCCGGATGGTCCCGGCTATCCCGAAGTCAAGAACGACAATGGTGCCGTCCTTTGTGACCAGCAGGTTGCCCGGGTGGGGGTCGCCATGGAAGAAACCGTCTTCGAAGATCATCTTAAGGTAGGCATGAAAACCCCTCTTCCCGATCTCGTGCGGGTCGAATCCCATGGCGATGATCTCTTCCAGGTTATCGATCCGGACCCCTTCGACGAACTCCATGACAAGCATACGGGAAGAGGAGAATTCCCAGGAGATCTTCGGAAAGTGGATGCCGGGCACATCCCGGAAGTTCTCTCTCATCCGATCCGAGGTCCTTGCTTCCTTGAGGAAATCCAGCTCTTTTTGTATCTGCTGTGCGAAGTCCTTCACCATGCCGGTCGGGTTGTATATCCGTGCTTCGGGGAAGACCTGCTCGGCCCGTTCTGCCATTGACTGCAGGAGACTGAGATCGGTCCCGATGACATCCCCGATACCGGGGCGCTGTATTTTAAGGGCAACCCGTGTCCCATCCATGAGGACCGCACGATGGACCTGTGCAATGGAGGCGGAGGCGACCGGTGTCTTGTCGATCTCGCGGAAAATCTCATCATGACGCGGGCAGCACTCTTCGATAATGGGAAGGATTTCATCGAATGGCACGGGCTTGACATGGTCCTGCAGTTTTTTGAGCTCCGCGATCAACTCCGCGGGCAGGACGTCCGTCCGTGTTCCCATGATCTGCCCGAACTTCACAAAGGTCGGACCGAGTTCTTCGATGGCAAGCCGAATCCGTTCATATACCGTGAACGTTTCCGGATGATCTGCCGGGATAGGAAACCGTACGCGAAACTGTCCTGGAAACAGCTTTTCCAGCACTAAGCGAAAACCGTATTTGCTCAGGATCTCGACAATCTGGGAGAACCGTTGGATTTGTGTGACCACGCTTGTTAACCTTTAGGATAATTATGGGATGTTTTTATTCATCGGACTGATACGGACAATCGCAGAAAGGAGAGGAGATATAATTATGACTCATCTCCATACCCTGAGGTGATGCTCAATATAATGCAACAACACCTTTCATAAAAATATCCGGGCTCATAAGTGTCTCTCCATAATTTCATTCCATATTTTCAAATTTTCTGATAACTCATGACCAATGCTCATTGACTGGCTCGTACTCTACCTGTTCTCGGTCTTTCCTCGCGTATTCTCTCCACACCTGCTCCCGGTATACCGGGCCGCTGTTATAGGTGCAGAAGGGAATCAGGCGTCCATCCGGTGTTGCGTAGTGAATGCAGCACCGCTGGACACGCCCGAGATCGTAGTTGTACCGGTCCATAAAGTGCATAGTCCCGATGAACAGCGCATTACGGTGGAACTCCCGGAGGGATTCGAAGTTCTGCTCGATCAGGATTTTACCGTTCATCTTCCAGAAATCAATTATATTTCCCTGCTCGCCACTCTTGACGGAATCGTGCATATTTTTGACCCCCTCGAGAAGTGCCCTGTACTTGTTGACGGAACCGCCTTTTTCGAGTGTTTCCGCCATCTGTTCAATGGATTCAAAGAGACTGTCCACGTCCACCATCCGGTTCACCGGGACGACTGTTCCATCCTCCCGGACAAATATATAGGTTGCCGCCCCGCAGTGCTGATGGGCGGTGAACCGTACCTGGGGCCGCCCGGTATATGCCTCGACAAGGTCCGAGAACGGGATTATACTCGGAACCGGGTAGAAATCATCCTTTTTTATAACACCGTCCATCTGCTTCTCGATATCTGCGAGGAGATCGGGGATGGTTACCCGTGATTTGTTGATGTCCTCTTCACGAGCAGCACCGGTAAATGCAACCGGCTGGAAATTCACACCCCGGATGACAGAAATATTCCTGGCCGCAAACCGGATGATATCCCCGACTTCGTGATCGTTTCTTCCCCGTAATACCGTAGGCACGAGGATTACCCCAAGACCCGTTTTTTTCAGGTTCCCGATGGCCTTTTTATGCATCGTCAGAAACGGGTTGGTCTCTTTTGAAATCCCGTCAAAATGGAGATAGACTGTGCTTAAACCGGCATCCCTGAGCTGCCGGGCCAGTTCTGGTTCTTTTGCTATGCGGATTCCGTTTGTTGCGAGCTGGACCTGCGGGAATCCCATCTCCTTCGCTTTTCTGATGATCTCAACAAGGTCATCCCGCATGGTCGGTTCCCCTCCAGAGAATTGTACTGCAGGGACCGGGACGGGTTTCTGATCCCTCAACATCTGCATCATTTTTACGATCTCATCAAATGCCGGTTCATACACGAACCCGCATGCCCGGGCATTGGCAAAACAAAAATCGCAGTTCAGGTTGCAGCGGTTGGTAAGATCGATATTCGCAAGCAGTGTCTGCGAATGGTGATGGTTGCAGATGCCGCACGCTGTCGGGCAGGTCTCCGGTGGCGCGATATTCTGCGGGTTTTCGATACCGTTTCCCAGGGAATCGTAGTGTTCGTACCGGTGATACATTGCGGCATCTGACCAGTAGAGATACCGGGCAGTACCATGTGTCGGACATGTCCGTTCCAGCCAGATCTGTCCCGCATCCTCGATAATATCTGCTTCAAGAACCGTATTACAGGTGGGGCAAAGGCTCCGTGTTTTTTTTATCAGCATCTGTTGACCAGCTTGAGGAGCGGGAATAACAATGTCACCGTTGCCCGCTTCTCTGCCATCGAGATAAGGCTGTGAATCCATGGAATCTCCATATCTGTTATTTCGCAGGGATCTCGTTCTTCCCGATCTGCAGGAACCGCTCCACGAATTTTATCCATCCTTTCTTCTTTGCATCAGCATCCATCCCATTGAAGGGGGAGCTGACATGCAGACCGAAAGTCATGACAATGATCGTACTTGCAGTTTCATCGGGATCGATCTCCGGGGAGAGTTCTCCCCGGGATTTTGCGTAGTGAAGATAGTCACGGATGATATCCCTGCTGTTGTCAAAGATGCGATTAAATTCCGTACCGCTCCCCATATCCTGTATCAGCCGGAGGGGAATCTGGAAGAAAAGATTCGTGTGGGTTTTCTCCTTCTCGAAAAGTACTCTTGCAAGGTTCCTGACGTTCGTGTGAATATCCTCATCATGGGAAAGCGTCGTTTTAAGATCGGTCTGGAAATTCTGGAAAACTTCGAAAAGCACATCGCGTAACAGCACATTGCGGTTCTTGAAATAATTGTAAAGGGCGGGTTTAGAGGTACCGACATTCTGGGCTATCGCATCAAGTGTCACCTCATCCCAGCCATGTTCGGCTGCGATCTCAAGTGCGGCGGCGATGATTTTTTCCTTCGCTTCCCTGTGGTATTCCGTATTAATCCGGGGCATTTTCATATCCTTGTTAAACCATGGGGTGTATTCAAAGGCGTTCCTTCCATTCTGTAACACTCATTAATCTAACTTATCAAAAGATAAATAAACTTACTGAGCATTAAACTTTACCCGGGACCATGAAATTCCTGTCGCGTAGGGAAAACCAATGATCAAAGAAATTTTCGATGATTTTGGGAGAATGATCATTCTGTATTGCAGTGGCATTCGCCGTATTCGGCTCCGAAAAAATTGATTGGTGATAATTTACATGCCTTCTGTTGAATCAGGAAAACGACTGACAGTTCACCGCTCTGTATGCGGGTACTGCGGGTGTTGTGTATCGGTGTGTCCTGAAGGTACACTAGAACTGATCGATGCGTATCTCGATGTCGGGCCCGGGTGTTCCCGTTGTGGCATCTGCGCAAAGGTATGCCCTTTGGGTGCATTGGAGGTTGTGGATGAAATCGGCGTATGATCTTCTGGTTGTTGGCGGGGGGCCGGGTGGAGCTATCGCCGCACGGACCGCAGCAGAGAAGGGTCTCTCCGTCTGTCTGGTAGAGAAACGACCGGCCATAGGGGCACCTGTGCGGTGTGCTGAGGGGATTGGAAAGGAAGCACTTGCAGAGTTTGTGGAACCGGAACCCTGCTGGATATCTGCCGAGATGGGCCGGGCGGAACTGGTCGCACCGAATGGAACCTCCCTGATACTTGAGTCTAATATTGCGGGGAGCAAGGTCGGGTATGTATTGGACCGCAAAGTCTTTGACCGGTATCTGGTGGCACAGGCAGCTGATGCTGGATCAGATGTCATGGTCAAGACCCGGGCTGTCGCCCCGCTCATCAAAGATGGTGCAGTGCATGGTGCAATCCTGGAACAGTATGGGAAGAGGACTCCGGTTGAGGCAGATGTTGTTATCGCTGCTGATGGTATAGAGTCAAAGTTTTCCCGGTGGTGCGGGATTGACACGAGTGTGCCAGCCAAGGAAATGATGTCCTGTGCCCAGTATCTCATGACCGGTCTCGACATTGATGGACACACAACGGTTTTTTATTTTGGTAACAAGATTGCACCGGAAGGTTATGTCTGGATCTTCCCAAAAGGAGACGGAACCGCCAACGTCGGTGTCGGCATCTCAGGGAAGAAGAGCGGGAACGGCCATCGGGCGATTGATTATCTCGATCGGTTTGTAAACTCCCATCTCCCGGGGGGAAAAATTATCGAACTTGTTGTCGGGGGTGTTCCGGTCTGCAAACCTCTTCCCTGCAGTGTGAGCGACGGTCTCATGATCATCGGTGATGCAGCCCGGGTCGTGGACCCGCTTACCGGTGGAGGCATATACAATGCCATGTTCACCGGCAGACTCGCAGCTCTGACAACAGTAAAAGCGATCTCAATGGGTAATGTTTCAAAACAAGTACTCATGGAGTATGATAGGGGATGGCGGGACGCCAAGCTCGGAAAGGATCTTACCCGGAACCTGCGGTTCAAGGAGTACTTCATTTCACTTCCTGACAAGCAGCTGAATACACTAGCCGAGTCAGCTGCGACCATAAACCTTGAGAATTTCAGTACCCTCACCCTCATACAGGAACTGATGAAACGAAACCCGACAATTGTGGCCGGGCTGGCAAAGTTGAAACTGTCAATCGTGTAACGAATCCATGATAACCATCCTGTATGTTGATGAAGATCCAATAATGTGCTCGCTCGTCCCCCGGATTTTTGAGAAGACCGGTGACATCGTCATCCATTCTTCGGTATCCGGTGAAGAAGCACTGGCATGGGCATTCACATACCAAGCGGATGTGATTGTGTCGGATAACGGTTTGCCAGGCATCAGCGGAATGGACCTGTTGAAAGCCCTTGTTGCGGGTGGAATCTCCGCTCCGTTCGTCGTTTTCACCCGGCACGTTACCGAATCCCTGAAAACCATTGTGAAGATCCCCGGCGTGTTCAGGTTCAACGGCAGGGAAGGAACGGAAGAAAAACAGATCCCGAAGCGTCTGCGGTTTGTCTACTGGGTAACCGGAGTCCGTGAGACGGGATGATAGTTCCGGGATATGGGATATGAGGCCGGAGTATCACAGAATCCGTGGAACTGGAGCAATAAAACAGTTGACCGGGTGTCAGTGAAGAAAAGACAACCATGGAACCGGCAGTGATCAACCATGAAGAACATTGAATCGCTCTACAGGAGAGAGGACGACAAGGTCCTGATCGAGATCAAATTATCATCAATAATCCAGCTCTACAACTCATTTGATCCCGCACCATTCTATGAGAAGGAACTGGACCGCGAGGCAGAGCAGTATATTGTCGATATTGTCCGGGATTTTCCTAAAAAAACTGAGTTCAGGATTGTCGTTTACCTGCCGGGGGGGAATTCCTGCTGTGAAGAAGCTCAGAAAATTCCCGAGTCCATCAGGAATCATTTCATGTACCTGGTGCTGATGCAGGAACGGAAATTCCGGGAGATGTGGGTGTACGGGAAATTCACCATCCTTGTCGGACTGTCGTTCCTTGCGGTCGCGATGATTGCAAGCCAGGTGGTGGCGGACTCCTTCAGCGACTCCCGGCCCGCCCAGCTCATTGCAACAGCCCTCGAGATCGCTGGCTGGGTGGCCATGTGGGAACCGGTAACGGTTCACCTTTATCAGCTCTGGCCGATTGTCAAACTGAGGAAGATCTATGAAAAAATCAGCCGGATGGATATAGATGTCCGCTTTTCATCATAGTCCGGGATATCTGCAAACGATATGCGGGGAGATGTATCCATGATAACTGTTACAGGAAATTACCACCTTTATCTGCGGATGCATCAAATCATGTATCAAATCTGTTCGATGAAACCTGATTGTGACGAATGGAGCGGATATGTATGGGCATAGATGGCCAGTCCCGATTGATAGCGACAAAAGGTCTCTCTGATGAGGCGGCCGCTCAGCGGCTCCAGCAGTCCGGTCCGAACCGCGTTGCGAAGGCCTACGAAGTGACGTTCCTCTCCATCGCGAAGGAGGAACTGACCGAGCCGATGATCCTTCTCCTCCTTGCAGTTGGGGTCGCGTACACTATTGTCGGTGAGTTCCAGGACGCCCTGACCCTTTACGCGATCATCATCACCCTTGTCCTGGTGGAGATCGGGACCGAGTACCGGGCGAAGAAGGCGATCGCTTCGCTCGCAACCATCGCCGCCCCAGAGACGAAGGTCGTCCGGAATGGACACATCACAGGTATCCCGACCGCTGGCGTGGTTCCCGGCGACCTGCTCGTGCTGGTGCCCGGGACCCGGATCGCGGCCGATGGCTGTCTTGTATCGTCGGTCAGCCTCCGGGTCGATGAGTCCTCCCTCACGGGCGAGTCGTTTCCCGTGGAGAAAGAGGAGGGTGGGGAGGTTTTCTCCGGCACGCTCGTCCTCGCTGGAGAAGGACTGCTTGAGGCCGTTACGACTGGCGGGAAGACGCGGATCGGGGAAATTGCGGCGCAAGCACAGATGATCAGACCGCCAAAGACTGCGCTGCAGCTCGCCATGAAGTCGCTTTCCAAAACTCTCGCTTTCGTTGCCATCTTCTTCTCAGTCATTATCCCGCTGGCCGGGTTCCTCCGGGGCCAGTCGCTGGAAGAGAGCATCCTGACCGGGCTCGCCCTTGCCTTCGCCACCATTCCCGAAGAACTCCCGATCATCATCACGATGACCCTTGGCCTCAGCGCGTACGTGCTCTCGAAAGAGAACTTCCTGATCAAACGGCTCCGGGCGGCTGAGACCCTCGGCAATGCGACCGTAATCCTGACCGACAAGACCGGCACTATCACCGAGAGCCGGATGCGGGTCGTTGCCGTCCATTCAGTGAGTGACGAGGCGTTGGTCCTCACCGCAGCGCGTTCGGCCATGACCGGACTCTCCCTCTCTGCCACAGACCAGGCCATATTCGAGAAGATCGGGGAATCCGGTATCCCTGCAGAGACCTCCCCAATCCTCCGGGAGGAGAGCTTTGGCAGCGGGCGGAATACCCGCATGGTTGTCCGCGACCGGCCGGGCAGTCCGGTCCTCTACGTGATCGGCTCGCCGGAGGAGATTATTGCCAGCGCTGGTCAGACTGGCCCAGACTTGCAGCAAGCGCTCAGGGCGGAGACCGCCAGGGGGCGACGTGTGATCGCAGCAGCCCACCGGACCCTCTTCCCCGAAGAGTCCGGGTTGCCCGCGGAGCAGCTCGGGCGGGGTCTCACGCTTGATGGCCTGATTGTCATTGAGGACCCGCCGCGCCCTGGGGTACGGGAGACGATAGAACGGATGGCCCGTGCAGGGGTGCGGACGATCATGGTGACCGGGGATCACCCGCAAACGGCCGCTGCGATTGCCGGAGAGGTCAGCATTCCGGCCGGAACCGTGCTTGAAGGTCGGGATCTCGATGCCCTTTCCGACACGCAGCTCCGGAAGACCGTGCAGGATGTTAGCGTCTTTGCCCGTACCACCCCGCAGCACAAGCACCGCCTCACCGTGTCCCTCCAGGAACAGGGCGAGGTGGTTGCGGTCACCGGCGACGGTGTGAACGATACCCTTGCGCTCAAAGGTGCTGACATCGGGATCGCGATGGGGCTGAAGGGGACTGATGCCGCGAAGGAAGCCGCCGACATCGTGCTGGCCGACGACAACTTCGTGACGGTCGGCAGGGGGATCTTCGAAGGGAGGCGAATCTTCGACAACCTCTCCAAGGGGGTCCGGTACTACCTTTCCGTGAAGGTGGCGCTGGTCGCAGTCTTCGCCGCGGCGCTCGTCCTCGGCCTGCCATTTCCGTTCTCGCCGATCCAGATCATCCTGCTCGAACTCTTCATGGACCTCGGGGCCTCGGCCTCGTTCGTGGCGGAACCGCCCGAACCTTCCATCGACCGGAGGCCGCCCCGTGACCCCCGTACCCCCTTCCTCGACAGGACGATGGTGAGCTGGATCGGCGCCGGGGGACTCGCCCTGCTCGTGGCCGTCTTCGTGCCGTACTGGTACATCCTGTCCCGGGGCGAACCCGTTGCCATTGCTCAGACGGCAGCCTTCTCGGCATGGCTGATTGGGCATGTCCTTCTGGCGTTTGTCTCGCGATCATCCACCGACCCGCTCCACCGTGTCGGGTTTTTCTCCAACCGCGTGATGCTCCTCTGGGGAGCGGGTGCGACACTCTTCCTCGCGCTTGCTTTGGCGGTCCCGGCGTTTGGCGACCGGCTCGGCCTCGCGGGTATCGGCAGCGGCTGGCTTGGGCTCGTCATCATGACTGCTGTGATTTGCATGGGAATATACGAGCTGGTAAAAGTCTGGGGCGCACGTTTGGGGAAAAATATCTTATACAGGTGAGAATCATGACCGAAATCCGTTCCGTTGTACCAGACCGACGGGCGATGTATATCCTCTCATTAATCGGTTTTTTTGCAATCTTTTCGACCACCCTCTCGAAGAACCCGGTGCTTCCCCTGTTCTCGCAGGCCTTGGGTGCCAGTGACGTGGTCATCGGCCTCGTTGCAGCAGTTTCCCCACTCGCAGGAATCCTGTTCTCGTTCCCAGTAGGAGTACTTTCCGACCACCTTGGCAGGAGGAGACTACTCATCGCATCCGGAGTGATATTCCTTTCGGCCCCTCTCTTCTATCTCCTGATTTTTAATCCCCTCTGGTTGATCCCGGTCCGGTTCTTCCACGGGATGGCTACTGCCATCCTCGGGCCGGTGATCGCTGCGATGATTGCCGAACGGTTTCCGGAGAATACCGGTGAGATGCTCGGGCAGTACTCCTCCGCCACCCTGATCGGAAGGTCCCTTGCTCCGCTCGTGGGAGGGGCCATCATCTCGTTCTTCGTCTTTTACCCAAGTCTTATTCCTTACCAGATAGTGTATCTTGCCGCAGCAGTTGTTGCCGTGCCGGTACTCCTCCTGATTCTTCTTTATCGTGGGGAAAATGCAGGGCCGCTCAAAGTCCTTCCATTCTCCGCGTTCCGTACAAGTTTTGTCGCGTTCTTCTCGAACCGGAAACTCCGGGCAACGGCATTTGTCGATATGGCAACTTATTTTGCCTTCGGGGCGTTCGAGACGTTCCTGCCACTTGTCCTGCTCTCCGGGGGGATGGGTGCGTACCAGGCCGGGATCCTGTTCGCGGCCCAGACGCTCATCATCACATTGACAAAACCGTTCTTTGGCAGGATTGCTGACCAGGTCGATAAAAGGATCCAGATTATTATCGGGCTCCTTGTTCTCGGCTGTTCTGTTGCGGCGATACCATTTGCGTCATCGTTTGCCGCATTCCTTCTCGTAAGTGCTCTCCTTGCTGTCGGCATGTCGCTTTCCACCGTTGCCACCAGCGCCTATACCGCAGACATTGCAAAAAAAGAACAGATGGGAGCATCGATGGGGGCGCTCTCATCGGTAATGGATATCGGGCACTCCGCTGGACCTCTCGTCACCGGGATCATTATTGCCGGCAGTGGTTACAGTGCCGGGTTCCTGGCAAGCTTCCTGATTGCCGCAGTCGTCTGCGGGTTCTTCGCCCTCTCGGTCCGGGACCGGTAATGGGCGTGAGGTCTTGGATTCAGCCGTAAGAAACGTGTAAAAGGGCTGGCCGGATCGTCCTGCTGAAAAATCCAGAGCACCGTTCACCTGACGACCGAGTTCCCTGTCATGATGATGTATCAGATCACGGGCGGCATTCTTGCTCTGATCGAATCTGGTACAATTAGCATGTCCGCCGATAAGATTATTGAGAACGGTCTTGCCATGCTCTGGAACCGCGAAGACCGGGTCTTCCGGGCCAATGAAGGGTCCCGGGGTGTTTCCGCACCGGATTCCTGACATCCCTTCGAATGATCGACGGTATCCGGCAACAACGGCAGAATTTTCAGCGCGGTCTGCTTTTCCCGCGCCCGATCTTCCTTACGGATCTTTCTTTGCGTATTTTTTCCACACCTGCTCCCGGTATACCGGGCCGCTGTTATAGGTGCAGAAGGGAATCAGGCGTCCATCAGGAGTCGCGTAGTGAATGCAACACCTCTGGACACGCCCGAGATCATAGTTGAACCGGTCCATGAAGTGCATAGTCCCGATGAACAGTGCATGCCGGTGAAACTCCGTGAGTGCTTCGAAGTTCTGCTGGGTCAGAATTTTTACCATCATCCTCCAGAAATCGGTTGTATTGCCCTGCTCTCCCTTCCTGACGGAGTCGTGCATATTTCTTATCCCATCGAGAAGTGCCATGTACTTGTTAATGGCGCCACCTTTTTTGAGTGTCTTCGCCATCTGGTCAACTGATTCAAAGAGATGATCCACATCTACCATCCGGTTCACCGGGACGACTGCTCCATCATTTTGGACAAAAATGTAGGTCGCCGCACCGCAATGCTGGTGCGCAGTAAACCTGACCTGGGGTCGTTCGGTATATGCCTCGACAAGATCCGAGAATGGGATCACACTCGGAACCGGGTAGAAATCATCCTTTTTTACCATACCATCCATCTGCTTCTCAATTCCTGCAAGAAGATCAGGAATGGTTACCCGTGATTTGTTGATGTCCTCTTCACGAGCAGCACCGGTAAATGCAACCGGCTGGAAATTCACACCCCGGATGACAGAAATATTCCTGGCCGCAAACCGGATGATATCCCCGACTTCGTGATCGTTTCTTCCCCGTAATACCGTAGGCACGAGGATTACCCCAAGACCCGTTTTTTTCAGGTTCCCGATGGCCTTTTTATGCATCGTCAGAAACGGGTTGGTCTCTTTTGAAATCCCGTCAAAATGGAGATAGACTGTGCTTAAACCGGCATCCCTGAGCTGCCGGGCCAGTTCTGGTTCTTTTGCTATGCGGATTCCGTTTGTTGCGAGCTGGACCTGCGGGAATCCCATCTCCTTCGCTTTTCTGATGATCTCAACAAGGTCATCCCGCATGGTCGGTTCCCCTCCAGAGAATTGTACTGCAGGGACCGGGACGGGTTTCTGATCCCTCAACATCTGCATCATTTTTACGATCTCATCAAATGCCGGTTCATACACGAACCCGCATGCCCGGGCATTGGCAAAACAAAAATCGCAGTTCAGGTTGCAGCGGTTGGTAAGATCGATATTCGCAAGCAGTGTCTGCGAATGGTGATGGTTGCAGATGCCGCACGCTGTCGGGCAGGTCTCCGGTGGCGCGATATTCTGCGGGTTTTCGATACCGTTTCCCAGGGAATCGTAGTGTTCGTACCGGTGATACATTGCGGCATCTGACCAGTAGAGATACCGGGCAGTACCATGTGTCGGACATGTCCGTTCCAGCCAGATCTGTCCCGCATCCTCGATAATATCTGCTTCAAGAACCGTATTACAGGTGGGGCAAAGGCTCCGTGTTTTTTTTATCAGCATCTGTTGACCATCTCAACGGTAGCAAAATATTCTGTAATCGATACCTTTTTCTCCGGTGAAGAGAGATAGACGTAGATCATTTTCTCTCCGAAACAGCGATTCGGATCTTCACTTTCACATCTTCCGGCAGATTGAGGCCATCAAGCATATGGGGAAGAAGCAACTGCGTCGTCTGCTTCCCCGCGGGAGTTGTAAGATATTCCCTGATCGATGCCTGTCCCTCCGGTGAAGAGAGATACCCGTGGATCATCTCCTGTCCTCGGGGTGTTGCAAGGTACTGGGCAATCATCCCTTTCATGGGATCTAAAGATACCAATTTCAGTCCTCCTGTAATGTAGCATGAAAATTCAAACGGTCCTGCACTGAAAGCACTGCCACCGATCGCATATAAGCCTCATCTCGTCCAGATAACGCAATCCTAGAACCCCGGCAAACCATAAGCATCCTCAAACGTGCCTACCCCGTTACCCAGATCTTTCAACGTAACGGTCTGGTCATTTGTTGTAAACCTGAATCTGGAAGGCGTAACTGCATATTCTCTATACACCTGGGAACCGCCACCTTTCATAGTGAACTTTATTTCTGCATAGGTCTCCAGCACTATTGTGATTTCATTCTCCTCGTCCCATCCTTCGATAGTCCATGTTGTTATTTTTCCTTTTTCCTCTAAAATTTTCAGTCGTGGATTCCAGAACCGGATGTATCTTCGGGTCTCGTGATCATAGAAGTTCATGGACCTATGGAAATATTTTTTTGATTTTTCCCCGGTTTTCAGGCAGAAGAACGAGAATGCAGAACCGTTCTGGAAGACCACTCTTGCCCAATGGAAAGATCCATAGGGCATGATGCCGACGACTTTTTGCAGATGGGCGGTTCCCACGAACTCTTCTCCCAGCACATCCCCCTGAACGTTTGAGAAGATATCGATCCATCCTGCTCCGAAGGGGGGAATGAAAACCCCATAGGCACACCGGTTTTCGAGAGAATCTCCTTCTGTTATTTTAAGATGAACAAGGTCGCCTATCTTCAGCTCGTATTCAGGGAAACTCCCCTTGAAGGTCATCTTCCGGTCAGAGACTTGGGAGACTAACGCGTTTCCTCCAGGGGCAGATACAATTACCGGATTGGAAACTCCCAGATCATGTATTTCCTTCCCATCATAGATCCAGCCGGTTGTCACTACCTGGAATGCCCCTTGATCTACATTCTTGAATACAACTTCCTTCCCGTTGAAGACCATGCCTCTCCCGAATTTGCGGTATACCAGCACCATCAACTGCCTCCCGTCGTTGCCAAAGAACAGGAACCACCAGTATTCTTTTCCCTGGGGAGGCAGGGTTTCAACGCTGTACATCACCCGGTCCAGAAGTCTGCGGCTGATGTTGGCCCCGTTTATGGAACTGAGTTGTCGGAGCAGCGCGTATGTTCCGAGTGTCCTCTTGGTCTTGTCGATAATACGTTTCGTCCCATCGAAGGCCGTGTCAGCAATCCTCAATTCTAACCACCATTGACAGCATAACTTCCTGCCCTTTTCAAAGTCCTGAAATTCTGAGCAATGATTATCCGGGTTGATCCCAGACCGATCGCGGCAACCAGCCTCGTCCTATACCATATCTCATCTATCCCCCGGAGAGAGATTGTCGCCCGGATACAATTTTTCAGGAGCTCCCGGTTACTGGTGTTGCCCATTGACAAATCAAGGTCATTCAGATCAGCATCGAGATTGATGGTCGCGTCTTCCAGCCGTCCTGACACAGCCTTCACGTACTCCACGGTGCCCGCGGTGGTTTTTATGATATAACTTGTGATCGGATCGCCTTCGCTTTTAATGGTAAATTGAATCGTCTGTTCCCCTAAAACCCTGAATAAAAACGGCGGAAATTCTATGATGTTGTGCACGCCAATCTGCCTTGTGTACTCTTCGACACAAGGATCTGCCCCGGCTTCGGCAGCGACCCTCCAATGGGCGAGAAGGTTTTCTTTCTGGAGATCCCTCGTTGTGTTCCAGCCAAACCTCACGGCGTTTAATATGCCCCCGATAAAATCTTCCAAAGACACTTTCCGTCCGGATTTCAGAGAGAATCGAGCCTGCTCGATAAGCGTGTCCAGTGTCCAGAACCTGGCATGGCAGTAGGTTGCCAGCTCCTCCAGCCTCTCTCTGCTCACGTGTTTCAATTCGAACACGGAGTGCATCTCATCGTATCTGGTCCAGTCGCGTTCAACGATCAAACCTTCCTGCTCCAGATTTCTGTAGAATTCAGTTCCCGGGAACGGTGTTGCCACACCGAAAGCCGCACCGGTTAACCCTATTTCTCTTGCGTACGTGGGGAATCTCTTTATCTCATCCTCGGTCTGGCCGGGCAAGCCGATGACGAATGTGCCTCCAACCCATGCGCCATTGTCTGCCAATATCTTCACGGCTTTCTCCTGCATTTCCAGGGTTATGTTTTTCCGGATATTTTTCAGGTCTTCAGCTTTTGGACTTTCAATTCCCATCTCATAACTGAGTATACCGTTTTCGCACATCTTCCTGACAATATCAGGATTCCTTACTACATTGTCCGCCCTGACTAACACCGAGAACTTTATGTCTAAATTCTCCTGATGTAACAGATCACAGAAATGATCAACCCATTGGGGAAAACCCATAAAATTGGGATCCGTTACAAAGATGAACAGGGGTTGTCTTTTATGGAACGATACTATTTCCAGCAGTTCCTCCATCACGTTTTCGGGAGAGCGAAACCGTTGATAACCCCTGCATATCATTGGTTCGCAACAAAAGCTGCACCGCCCCCAGCACCCCCGGGACATGGTGATCACTTCCCTCTCCCTGCCCTTCTCGATTATTACGTGATCTTTATACTCATGTCTCCTCAGTTGCCGTGCCGGAAATGGCAAGGCGTCTAAATCATGAATGAGCTGACGGTCGCGGTTGTGAATGATCTTTCCATCCTTTTTGTAGGACAGGCCAGGAATATCTCCGAAAGAGTCCTTCTGAACCAGCTCCCTCATCGTATATTCCCCTTCACCCCTTACAATCAGATCAACCTGCGGGTGTAATAGCAGCTCATCGGGTATAGCTGTCGGATGATAACCGCCTAAAACCGTTATGCAGCCTTTTTCCTTTGCGATTTTTGCTATGCGCAGGCCTTCGTAGTGGTCGGTTGCCGACATCGTGATGGCAACCAGATCGGGGTTAAGAGCATCGAGAAAAGAGTGAAAAGAACTCTGTTCGTGCTCCATGTCAATGATATGGACCTTGTCAACGATGTTCTCTAATGAGGCTGCGATGTACTCCAAGCCAATGGGGATTACATCTGAGGCAAAGCCTAATCCTTTTCTTCCCGGGGGTTTTACCAGTAAAATTCTTTTGAATGCCATTCAATCCCTCTTCTCGTATAAGCTGCTTGAATTGGTTCGAATTACAGTCATCAATTTACCCGGGTTGAAACTCTGAAATGTGTTTTTGCCGATCTTGAAAGGTCTGCCAGCCTGAAGGCTGCTCTTGCAGGCCCGGATCTTTCTCAACGACAAAAATTCCCCGCATTTCAATAAGGTTCTCAAAATTGTTTTTTCGATGAGGGGGGAACTCAGGCCACCGGGATATTTACTCATGAGGGTTCTGTCAGCGGCAAGTACGATTTTGTAACCGGTTTTCATTTTTCCTGCTCCTGCAGTTCCCTTTGGTTATCACGTATCCGCTTTTGTTCGATAATGTGCCTGAGCAGAAATCCCAGGGTCATGAACTGGTGTTTTGGCTCAAAACTTTTTACTATACAATAATCTACACCGCCTTCGAGAGCTTCGGTGAATACTTCGTGTGTATCGTTACATGTGAACATGATAAACGGGATATCCCCGTACGCATTCCGGACGTACTGCAGGAATTCGATACCGTTCATAACCGGCATATTGTAATCGGACAGGATCGCATCATACTTCCCACGGTTGAGCTTCCCGATTGCCATGGTGGCGGATGCGGCGGTATCAACGGTCATCGTTCCTGATCCCTCAAGAAATAATTTTCCAAGGGTAAGGATCTCCTCATTATCATCAACAAACAGGATTGCAGGCATGGATCTCACGTCACCCGTATGCTGGATACCTCAGGACAGGATACCTGACTTTTTCCTGTACCAGCAGAGATGAGAACTCGTTCTTTTCGTACATCGTTGTACGCGGCTGTTTCCTGACAGACCGGTTCAATACGAAGCTGGTCATTATTCCCGAACGGTTCGCGTCTTTACGGGAAATCCTGCCGTCAGACCCCACGTTTCAGATCCTCCAGAGAAGGGTACTCCCCGTCATGACTGCCGGTTGCCCAGCAGACCATCCTCAACAAATCCAGAACAGGTTTTTTCTCCAGTCCTTTACGTGGAATAAACCCGGAGATGCCCTCCCGGCAGGCCTTGTTCTTGACATATGAGTGGGCGCTTTCGGAAAAGAAGATAAACGGGGTCGCGATACCTCCGGCTCTCAGGATATGGAGGAACTGGATCCCGCTCATTCCCGGTAAATTAATGTCAGATACGATCACGTCGGCATGGTACTGGGAAAGCCATCCCAGTGCCTCTTCCCCGGAACCCGCAGGGAATATCGATACGGCACAGTATTTTTCAAAGATATGGGAAATGATCGTCCACATCTTCGGATCTGTATCGACATAAAGAACGGTGATCATTCTCCTCCTTCATGAGCACCCTGTGCTTTTCTCGTGTCAAGCCATTCGGAGAAACCACCCGTGAGGGAAAGGACCGCAGGCATGATGAAGATCGCACCGATCAGCGAGAATGCTACTGCGATCAGGGTCGTTGTACCGAAATTGGCGATGACGGGAAATGTCGCGAGGCAAAGTGCCGAAAAGCCAAAGAACGTGGCAAGTCCCGAGACCGTGATGGCGGTGCCGATCTTCTGGACGCTTTCCTGGATGGCGGCAATGGGATCGTGCGTCCGCTCCTCCTCCTCGGCATACCGTTCCATGACGAGGATCGTGTATTCCGCGGCAACGCCGATGGTCATCGATCCCAGCGTTGCGGTGAGCGGTGTATAGTCGATGCCCAGGATATACATCATAACAGCATTCCAGCCCACGACAAAAATGATGGGGATGATCGGCGAGACTGCATGGAAGTGCCGGTACACGAGAATGAGGAAGATGAAGACAAAGAGGAATCCGAGGTACGTCATGGTCTCCTTGGAATCTGAGAGGGATCGCAGCAGCATGGTGAACAGTTCAAAATTTCCAGCAGGATTTACGATAATCCCAATAGGGGGTTCGAGGAATGTGATATCCCTTTTCATCTGCTCCTTTAAGGTACTCTTTTGTCCCATCGGGAGCTTGATGGTATTGAATTTGATGATCCCGCTCATCGATCCGCTGATGTATGATTTTCTGGTATCATCGGGAATCTTTTCCAGCACGGCATCGAGCCCTGCCTGGGTTTCCGGCATCACGCCGCCATTATACTGGAGGACATACGTAGCGATGCTCGTGGATGCGGTGAGTTGCGGGTGGTGCGACAGTTCGTACTCCTGGAACTTTTTCATCCAGATCATGGTATCGAGATCCGTCACGCGCGAGCCCTGGATGAGGAAGTCTGCGGTATCGGTCGATCCCATGATGCGGGTGATCTTGTCGATGTTGATCTTGGCTGACATACCGGAGGGAACCATCGCGTTTTCATCCGACTGTACCGGAATGGTTGGGTCGATCTGGAATCCGATAAGGGCGATAATACCAGCCAGGAGCAGGACCGGTACCGGGTTCTTTGCAATCTTTACCGAGGTGTCCGTCAGGAACTTCCCATAGGAGAAGGAATTCTTTTTTGTGTTCCGGCTTTTTTCCGGCTTTTTGATGATCGTATCGCACGCATCAGTCCCCACGGCATAGCACTGGTCGGTTTCCTGCTGCTTGGGCTGGTACTTTAGCAGGAGACCCAGCGTAGGCATACCGATGCACGATACCCAGTAGCAGGTGAAAATGCCGATGATCGCCACGAGACCGAACGAACGGATCATGGGGACTTCCGACACGAACATTGCGAGAAAACCCATGCATGTGGCGAGCATCGCGTACATAACAGCCGGGCCGGTACGGGTCACGGTCACGAAGACCGCGTCCTCGATCGATCCCTTCCTGATCTCCTCGTCAAACCGGGCGTGGAACTGGATTGCATAATCGATTCCGAGCCCGATCAGGACCGGGAAGGCCCCTATCACCGCCATGTTCAGGCAGATACCGGCAATTCCCATCATGCCTAAAGAGATCACCAGGCCAATCCCGACGAGGATGACCGGCATGAGCCGGTACCGCACATAGGAAAAAAGGATCCCCATGGTGATAATCATCAGGACCATTGCTCCCCCGATGAGGATGCCCATGTTACTCGTGAGTCCTTCTTTCATCTGCTGGGTGAACGCCGGGGTGCCGGATGTCTCCACGATGATGCCAGGTGGTGCGTTGGAATTATCAATAATTGATGCCACATTGTCCAGTACTGATTTCTGGGCATTTTCAGACAATCTCGGAGCGAGCCGGATCTGGACAAGGGTCAGCACGTTGGAAGGAACGAGCTGGCTGCGGGTGCTCTCGGGAAGTGAACTGATAATGCGGTCCGTATCCGCCCGCGATGAAGGGAGCGTCCCGCCATTGGCACTTTTCAGCACATCGACGATACTGAGTGTGCTCTGGATATTCTGCTGCTGCCGGAAATCCTGTTCAAGATTATCGATATATGCAAGGACCTCCGGGCTCAGCGGGTCGCCTGCTTCGACAATGAGGATGATTGCATCTGACTTGAAGTTATCTTCGTATTTTGCCTGCAGAGCTCCGCCCGGGGAGTCCTTGTCTATGTAAGTATCCCACCCCGTCTGCATACTGAGCATGGTTACGCCGTAGAGACCGATGCATAAAAAAACAAAGACCAGACCGGCCATCAGCTTCGGCTTCCTGATGATTATATTGGCGATGCCTTCAAAGAATTCGTTAATCATTCGGCACTCCCCGGTTCTTTTCGTTGCCGGTAAGGTACCGACAGTCCGACCACCGTATCATTTATCCTTGTTCGGTAACCCGGGGGATTCCGCACGACATGAACAGAGAAAGCAATATCCCACCCAGTCTGATATTTTCCAGGGTTCTCTTCATGCTGCTCGAATTCCCTCAACCACGCTGCTGAAAGCAAACTGTCGTCTCCTCTGCGATTTTTCCTGCGCAGTCATTGATTTTTGTAGTTCTTTGCAATACTTAATCTACAATAAGTTATATTTAATCTTGTGTAAGTGTGACTTATTGCAAGATAATAAGGGAGAACGAAATATGAATATACCGTTTAATCCAAGAGTGTGGTAAGGATGTCACGAATCAATACGGAATACCATACGGAATACCGCGAAGATGCAAAGAAGAAAATCATTGCCGCTGCTCTTGATGTTGCCGCAGAACATGGCTGGGACGCGGTGACACTTGATGCAATTGCCCAGAATATCGGTGTTACCAAACCCGCTCTCTACAGTTACTTCAAGAACCGCGAGGCGCTGTTGCGCGATGTGACGCTTGAAGTGGTCCGGAACATTCAGACCGGGCTTGAAACAACCCTTGCATATGACAATGATATTCACCGGATTATACGGAATCTTGCCAAACTGCTCTTCGAACAACAGAAACCCTATGCGAATATCTTCTTCCAGTTGCCCACCCGTATGCGCCAGGATGCAAAAAATCATGAAGAATTTGCCCACTTCTTTGACAAGAGCCGGACGGTTATCCGCGACAGCCTCACCCGGATAAAATCTGATGGGGAACTGTTACGGGCGGTAGATCCCGATGCGGCTGCTTATATGATCATCGCGATGACCATGGGTCTGCTCACCAGTTCCGACTTCCTGGAGATGGATGTCAATGTGGCAAAAAAGATCTGGATCGATACTGTTGAGAGGTACCTGCTGATCGGGCACAGAGCCGGGGACAAGCGGTGATGTGATCCAATTCACCTGACACAATATTTCCTGAACATTTTGTGGTATTTTTTCGAGTTCCGGACCCTGCGACAGCTCAGCAGATTGTTGGGATGATAACAGGGAGGGGAATCTGACCTCTCTTTTTTCTTATCGGAGAACCTCAAAATTGAGGGGTAAAATTCCCGAGGTAAAATAAGCCCTATACGGGCTCCTTTTCTCCCTCCCGTGCCCGGTCCAATACCGGGAAAACCTGTAAAACTGTCCTTTTCGCTTCCTGTGGAAATAAAGCCCTATAATTGCTCCGTTTGCCAAAATACGGCAGAATCACACCTCCTATAATCGCCACCAAAGGCCCTTAAATCGTGCCGGATTTTGCCACCTATTTTACCCCATCCTGGGGCCGGAAAGGCTGCCGGAACGCGATTATGAAGGCCGTTTTCTCCGACGGAGGTTTCAAAAAATAGGGATTTTTGGGATATTCAGATATAATCTCTCATTTTCTTAACGAGTGCAAGACGTTCGGTTGCCTCGTCTTTCTTTGCTTTTTCAATGGCCGTAATAATTTGTTTGATCGGTACAGCGAGGGAATAGATTTTCTGTGGTCGTCCTTTATGCTGGGACGGGGCCTCACCGCTTTTGATCCAGCCTTGCCCGGACAGATATTTTATCGCTATGCTTACTTCGGGCTGGCGCAGGTCCGTCCCGCGTTCAAGGTCCCGTGATGTTGCTGTCGGAGTATTTGCAAGGAATACCAGCATTTGTGCAACGGTCTTCTTTGTGCCGATCTCAATGAGAAGGTTGACAAATTCTTCTTCCTTCTCGGTGAATAACTGAATGGTTTGCTCTTTCATCGGTCACCCGTTTCCGGATTGCTTCAATTTGCTTTTTATTATAACATTAAAGCCATTCTGGTCGAATTTCGAGCCGGTCCGCGAAGCAGGTGCGAGTGCGCCGGAGGTGCATGAAGCGTGCGAAGCGGGGCGGCGATTAATCCCACTGCTCAATTATTTTGCAAGAAAAGGGGATCATACAAAAAGAGAAGAGAATTACAGTTCTGCCCGGTCAACAATGACATCGGCAACGGCCTTCGCATTCTTGAACGGGAAGTCCGAAGCCTTGAGCAGTTTTCCTGCCTCGCCGGCAGTCATCTTCAGGTCCCCGACCTGGCAGGTCGTATCCGCACCTTTCGGGAATGCTGCGATAAGATCTTTCGGAGTTTTGATCGGGAATTTCGCACCCTTGAGCGCACCGGAAATCTGAGAATGGATCTGTTCCCTTACTGAGAGAGACTCGCAACCAAGCATTTCCGAGATCGCCCCGACTGCCCCGGCAATCGGGCAGTCCGCATTGTGCGTATCGCACCCGAAGCAGGCGCCTTGGACTGCCTTTAAAGATTCTTCAGCCTTTGCCTTCAATACATCTTTGTCCGTGAATTTCCATGTGGGCATTTTTTTCACCATACACTGATGGCAATGTTAATAATATATACTTGAGCGTCATTAAAATATACAAGACAATCTGATACAGAAAAATGACCATCAGGGTAATGAGTATGCATCGCAAATTATCATGCAGCGAATAGGAGCATTATGGGAGCGGCATTGGGATCATTAACGGAAATGCGTGAACTCAAGACAGAGATTACCGGGCTCCGGACAGAACTGAAGCGGTTCATCGAGCGGGCGAACCAGCAGCACGGTGATACCGTCCTCACCGATCTGAAAAAAAATTATTCGGAACTTTTCACAAACCACCAGGTAGAGAATGCAAAAGCGGATCTCTCGGCGCACATGGTCGGGGACTGCAAGATGCGGAACAAGTGCTATGAGGTATTCATGGATTTTTTGCAAAATACCGCACAGCACATCAAAGACGGGCAGGTCTCGGACGAGATCATCCAGTCATACCGTGAACAGATGAAGACGATGCGGAGCAAGGGCCCGTACGATCGTTGTGACACCTGTTTTACTGAAGTCCACCGTCTTTTCGAGAAACAGATTGACCTGATGCAGTCACTCGGGATCTATGCAAAGGCCCGCGAGATGGGAGATGCTGCTCCGGAAATCCCTGATGAAGTCGTTGTAAAGGACCTGCTTGAGCCAGTCGCAAATATCCAGCGCTTTCAGATTCTCAAGGCGCTTGCCACTCAGACCAGGACATTCTCTGACATATCCCAGCTGACCGGTCTGCGGGGAGGAAACCTCCTCTTCCACATCCGGAAACTGACGGATACCGGCATGATCCTCCAGCGCCACGAAAGGGGAGATTATATTATTACCGACAAAGGTTTCAAAACAATGGCGGCAATTTCTCAGCTTTATCAACTTCTCAATTCGTAAACCAGTACTTTTTTTTCGAGCCGGTCCGCGTAGCATGTGCGAGTGCGCCGGCGGTGCACGAAGCGTGCGGAGCGGGGCGGCGATCCTCCCTCGGCAGATCAGGGGAGATGAAGACGCTCGGTCATGTTCACTCGTCCTCGCTGATGCTCCGGCTCGCTTCACATCACCTCGCTGTTTTCCGGAGTTTCCTGTTGAGATGATGACGCCCCTGGCTTGTCGCGTTGCTCCGGCGCCAGCGACTGCCCCGGCCCGCTCCTCACACCATGCTCCGCATCGTGTTCGTCGCTGTTGATCGTACTCACGCTGCACGTTCAGTGACTCACTCGCACGACGCATCAGGGGCTCGGACTCACCGCTGATGCGGTTCGTTACCTTCGCACCCTGAAGCGGTGCTCGTTCGGGCCACTGCGGCCACGACCTGCCTCCCGCTTCGCTCCTCCCGCCCTTGAAAGGGACGGGCAGTCATTAGGATAACCACGGGGTAAGGTTTCCGGCTGGGGGTGGGAGGATGCGAGCCGGAACACGGCGACCTTCGCCGTGTCGCGTGAGCATCGGGCGGGCCTGGGAAGATCAGGGCATCTCAACAGGACAGGCACAACGGCAGCGGGTCCGGGCGGGAAGAAGGCGAGCCGGATACGGGACCGCCGGGCGGGCCCGTCGCGTGAGCCTTCGGGGTGGGCCAACCTTTGCCAAAAAAGATAATGCCGGGCGTCGATAGTGTACTAACCCGGGCAGGGCTCTTGATTGGAGTCATGGTGTCCCTGTCCGGGCCACCTTTTTCCTGTACCAAAATATGATTTTCGTCTTCATCCGGTGCAGCCACCAGATCAGACTTTTCCCCATCCCAAAAATGGTTGATCGTTTTTTCCGGTACTCCCAGACTTCGCGCCTGCTGATCATGGGAATCCCTCAGTACTCCGAAGGGACCATCAGCACACCATTGATAAGATACATCTTCCAGGTCCCGACCGGGAAATCGGTGTACTCGTATCTCTGCTCGTAGAGTGCAGGTGTGTCGCAGTCTTCCCGACAGGTCAGGACCGCTGTATTATCCTCATCAACGGTCAGGGTCCAGAGCTGGAACGCGATCCCCTTGATGCCCGGGTGATGGCGGAACACTGCACCAATATCGGAGATCAGCCACTGCGCCCCTGCACGCTCTGCCAGGTGCTCGATCCCGTCCGTGTGCATCAGACCGGTGAACGGGTCACGGATATACCGGGTTGTCCCGGTAAAATGGGAAAGGGATGATTTCAGTTCCAATGCCGGGATCATCAGACCCGCCCCCTGCATGGCAGCGGATCGCAGACCCATGCGATCATCTCAAGCCGGTGCCGTTCTGCGATCAGGTTATCGAGGCCCTCCCGCTCAGCCCGGAGTTTCCACGAATTGATAATCTCATCGTGCCTGTAGCGGAGATCCTGCGCATCAGCCTGCAGCATGAAAGCCCGGCGTTCTATCTCGGGTATTGTGGTCTCGATGCGTTCGAGTTCTTCGAGGACCTTGATCGGCATGGCATCATAAATCGAGGTCATGCCGTCACATCTCCCGCTGCATCGGTTCCGGTTGCGCTGGCAGGCGCCGGGGCAGAAGCCCCGATCATAAAATCCGCCGCCTTCTCTGCCCTGCCGGCTGCATACATCACGAGATCGGCATCAGCCTTGATCGCCGTTGCCCAGTTCTGGAGGTAAGCTGCCTGATTCTGAACAACAGCTGATGAGTCGATGCCGGTAAGTGCTGCCAGGTAAGCACTCCCGATCTCGGCGACCAGTTCCTCGCGTCCGTAGGTGTCGGACCCGAAGCAGACCGGATCGGTTCTCTTGAACCGGTCGAGCCGGGGCCCGGTGGAGTGGATGCACTCGTGAAACATCGTCGCATAATAGTGCTCGGAGGTCCTGAACTGGCCGATCTCCGGGCAGGTAATGATATCCATCTGTGGGGAGTATGCGGCCCGGTTCCCTTCCGTGATCCGTATTGAGTGCCGGCCCGTATAGTCCTGAATGACGGCATCACATCCGAGCAGGTGCGGATTCTCTTTCAGGTCCGGCAGTTTGTACCCTTTTTCTTTATAGTCAGTCTGTGCGACGTTGAAGACAACGAAGGCTTTCAGGAAACGGATTTGTTTCTTACTCTCTTTCTCCTCGCCGTTCTCGTCGGTCTTTGTGTCAGTCTTCACGGTCCGGCCTGCGTAGATAATCCCGGTGCCGTGTTCGCCCTTCTGGACCTGTAGCCCTGCGGCGAGATACTGGCGATAGGTTGCCCAAAAGGGGAGGGGGTAGGAGCTGAGCCCGAGGATCAACCGGTTCAGCCCGGTGTATGCCCTGCCGCTGAAGAGATTACGCGGGCCGTTCTCGGTCCATGGTTTCAGCCAGGGAATCTTTCCTTCCGAGAGCGCTTTTATGATCCGCTCGTTGATCTCTGCTTTTACGTCAGCGGCTTTCATGCTGGCACCCCAGCGGGCTGCATGGTCGAGACGTTCGCATATTTCCTCTCGCCCTTGAGCATCCCCTTTACCTGTGAGAGCGGGGAGACGTACTGCACATCGTTGATCGAGATCATCACCGCTTTACCGGACCGGGTGATCCATGCCTTCCCGACCGGGGCAGCGTCCGCGTTTTTCATAATGTCCGATATGTCAAAGACCGGTGCGGGCCAGTGGTCTTCAAGCCTACGGACTTCGCCGGCGGGAATGACCGCCTGCATGGTCTTGACATCGATACGGACCGAGCCGTTATAGAGGCGGGCTGCCCCTATGTGCTCGAACTTTACATCTGTTTTTGTTGTTGGAGTCATGGTGTTTTTCACCATACATCTATCGACGTGAGAGCATATAGTACATCGGCGTGCGCAGGGTGAAAGTAAAGGCTGTGCGTTTCCCGATTTGCGAAATAAGGCAATTGCGCAGAATTTAATTTTTATTTTTACGCAAGGCCCGCCCAGGCACACAGCGCGACAGGCCGCTGATGCGTCCCGTAACCGCGCCGTGTGACCATTACCCACCCTCTCGGTTTCCTGTTGGTACGCGATCGCCACGGTTGGACCCGCCCGACAAAGCGAGCGACCGTCCGCTGATGCGTCCGGTAACCGTCGCTTTGTCCTCCCTCCCCTGCCCTGACACCTCCCTCCGTTCCTATCGCAATGACTGCCCGTCCCTTTCAAGGGCGGGAGGAGCGAAGCGGGTGGCGGGTCCCGTGGCCCAGCGGCCCGAGTGAGCACCGCGACAGGGGCGCGAAGGTAAGGAGCCGCATCAGCGGCGAGTCCGAGCCCCCTGTGCGTCGTGCGAGCGAGTCACTGAGCGTCTACGTTTTCGCATCAACAGCGACGAACACGATGCGGAGCATGGTGTGAGGAGCGGGCCGGAGCAGCCGCTGGCGTAGGAGCAACGCGACAAGCCAAGGGCGTCATCCTATCAACAGGAAACAATCGTGAAACAGCGAGGTGATGTGAGCGGAACGGGCGATCAGCCCGTGGAGACGAACATGACCGAGCGTCTACGTATCAAACGAACAACAGCAGGAGATCGCCGCCCGCGTCGCATGCTTCGCACGACTACGCCGTGCTCGCACCGCTCCGCGACCGGCTTGCTTAAAAAAGGTTACAGGAGTTTAGTGTCCTTTCCTTTTCCCGTGGTCAGCATCTTCACGACGAGCACGCGGAATACCGCATTACTTTCGTTCTTCCAGGTGTGGGCTATCATTGCGGGGCTCTCCACAACGGAGTCCTTGCTTACGCTCTGATGTTCATCGCCGATCTCAACAACGCCTGTCCCTTCAAGGACATAGAAAAATACATCGACCGGCGTGACATGCTTCTTGAGCGATTCCCCGGGCTTCAGGGTGATAACGACCGCCGCGGTATCCGGGGCCTCGAACACTTTTCGAACATCGACATTGTGGGGATTTTTCACTGACACGAGTCTGGTTACATCGGTAATTTTCATTTCAACTCACCTTTTCAATCTGGATATAAGGAAGGAATGCGAGCAAATCCGATTTGAGCGTTTCCATCCCGACACGTTCCATGAACCGGGCTGTCCGTTCATGGGGCTTTGCATGATTCTGGTAATATTCGACCAAACGCCGGGCGCAGTCAAGGGCCTCTTCGTTCGTGAGGTTGCGGGCGATGACATCGCCGAACCGTGGCCGGGTCCCGGCATTGCCGCCGAAGAGAATTGTCCATCCCCGGTTCGTCCCCATGATCCCGAGGTCCCGCGTATGGCTCTCGCCGCAGCAGCGGGGGCAGCCCGAGATCCCGATCTTGACCTTGGCCGGGAAAGTATGGTCTTTGAACAGACCATCGACGGTTTTTGCGAGGCCGATGGAGTCCTGGTTGCCGTATTTGCACATCTCCGTGCCGAGGCATGACTGGACGAACTTTACGCACGGTGCAGTCTCCGGCTTTGCGAGTGGGCCGAGATCATCAACGACCTTCGCAACGTCTTCGGGTTGCAGGCCGACGAGCGTGATACGCTGGCCGCTCGTTATCTTGAGCATCGGGACCTTGTATTTTCTCCCGGCCTTCGCAATTTTTTCAAGATCGTCCGGTGTCACGATTCCCGCCGGCATCCGGGTTACGACCGCATAGGTCATCCCGTCCCGCTGGCGGATTGCTCCGTTCGGGTGATTTGTCATCGTTTATTACCCCCTTGGTTTTGTCTTAGAACCTTTTTTCTTTCACACTTTGTCTTTCATAAGAGTTCTTTAACTTTATTTCACTTCATGTGCAGGTTCGCTCGTCTTTGCTGATGCTTTTAGTTCACCCAACATCACCCCCTTGTTTCCCAGGTCCCGTTGCATCGATAACGTGTCTGGTGTGTTGCAGAAACCAGGACTACGGACACGGGCGGACTTCGACCTCCATCCGGCTGATCTTTTCATAGATCTTCCTCTCCTTGATGATCGGCCAGAGCTGGTAGAGGTGGACCGTAACCGGTTCCCACATGGCCACCCAGCCCGCGACTTCAAGGGCGATGGCAAAGAGACGGGCGAGCGGGTAATTGCTGAAGGTCTCCGCAACGGCCTGGCTGGCAATCATCGCGATCGCGAGGAATGAGAGCCCGACCAGGAGCGTGAATTTCCCATAGATACATCGTTCCCGGAGTTTTTGGCCCTGGACCAGAACCATATATTTGAAGTGATTCCTGATAGCTTCGGGAATTTTTTGTGCCTCTTGTGTGCCGAGGGCATCCGCCGGCAGGTATACAATGATCCTGAACTGCGTTTTTAATGGAAAATCCCTGACAATCCCCACAATATAATCTGATGCGTCCCGGTCCAGTTCTTTCGTATAGAACGGAGCGGGATCGAACGAATTGAAAAGATTGAGTAGAGACGGTAATTTGATCTCGATCAGAATATGCCCGTCCTCTTTTTGGTACAACGAATCGATGCTGGTCATATTTTTATCCACTCTCAATTTTTTTCTCAGTTCTGATCAACCGGATGAGCGCGTGCAATCATCTGACTGAACAACTGGCTCTGCACGCTGGTGATGAAGGGGAGCGTGATGATGACGGCCATCCGTTTCCCGTTCTGCGAATAAATGAGCATGGAGTCATGATCATCGGCAATGAAAATACACTCAAGGGTGAAGACGGCCCCCTCGCGGCTGATGGGCCTGGAGAACACTTTCTCGAAGATGTTCACGCCGAAAAAGTTCTTCATGGTCCCGGCCTCAAAGAACGAAGCGCCGTCAATGGGTTCGACTCCGGCGGCAAGTCCCTTGGGAAACAGGATCCTGATCGGGTGCCTGCCGGCCATTGATGCGAAGGTTCCTCTGAATTCATCCAGCGTTTCCGTGTTGAAACAGAGGACGATGAGTTCCCTGCTGACTCCTTCTGCAAGCATCTCGAGGTTTCTTAAGATGGTCCAGCCGCTGTGGACATACCATATGGGCGAATAATTCTGCTGTGTATCGAGCGACAGGGCTTCAAGGGCTTTCACACTGTCCCGGGCCGCATCATCGAGGTCCTTTTTCAGGAAAGAGACCACGCTTTCCGGCCGGACCGCGCTGTACATCAGCGGACTTCCCTGCCGTATGTTGATGAATCCCTTCTCCGCAAGGGAGTTCAGGATATCGTACACCCGGGGGCGGGGGACGCCGCTGGTCTCATGGATTTTACGGACGTTCGCCTCGCCGAGACCAACGAGGGCGACATAGATCTTCGCCTCGTATTCTTTGAGCCCCAACCGGCCGAGATTCTGGATTGCCGTGTCCATCTGTTACTCTGTTAGGGACAACAGAATTAAATAGTTATCTTTCGAGCTTATGTCATGACTCAGACACCTACCGAGAAAGCCAATATGGCAACCGTCCGGAAATTTTTCGAAGTTGGCCCCTCGAAAGGGGATCTTGTGGCTGCCGATGCCCTGCTCGCTCCCGGGTTCTCACTGCACGTCCCGCTGCCGGTCGCCGGCCCCGGGATTGAGGCAATCAACAATGTCGTCACCACCTGCCGGGCCGCGTTCCACGGGCTGAACGTGACCATAGAGGACATGATGGCGGACGGCGACAAGGTGACATGCCGGTTCACCGCACGGGGCGAACACAAGGGTGAGTTTATGGGCCTCCCGCCGACCGGCAAACCGATAGTCATGACCGGCATCGAAATATTCCGGCTGGAGAACGGGAAGATCGCTGAGCTCTGGGGCGAGGCGAACCTGATGGGACTGATGCAGCAGCTGGGCATTTTACCATCAGCTGCTCAGTGACAGTGGGGGGATTGAGATGGCCTTTGATGCAATTCCAAAAACGGTCGGCCTGATATACACCCTTGTGCTGATCGGAGCCTTCGCGTATCTCTGGTATTCGGGCCGGTGGCAGCGCTGGATCGGGTGGCTTGCCCTCTTCATTTCGGCAGCGCTGGGATTTCTCATTGGCTCGCTTGTCCCGCTCCAGTTCCAGCAGGTCGTGCTGCGGGATGTGCAGAGCCTCGGCGGCCCTCTCATCGTCGTGGCTGTCGCGCTCGCGATCATGCTCCTCCTGGCGATCGTCTTCGGGAGATTCTTCTGCGGTTATGCCTGCCCGGTCGGGGCTGTGCAGGAAATCGCGTACCTTTCACCGGTGCCGAAGCTTCGCCCACGGCAGAAGGTCGCGTTCATGGTTGTGCGCGGGGTGTTCTTTATTATCTTCCTCGTCATGGCGTTTGTCTTCTCCGCATCCCTGCTGGCATGGTTCGGGATCAATGACTTCTTCAATCTTGCCCTGACTGCAGGATCGGTGGTGTTCCTGATCGTGCTCCTGGTCTCGCTGGTCTTCTACCGCCCGTTCTGCCGGCTGGTCTGCCCGTACGGTCTCGTCCTTTCGCTCGGAGCAGCAAAGAGCCTCTTCCGGATCGGCCGCACCGATGCCTGTATCGAATGCGGGAAGTGCGAGAAGGCCTGTCCCACAGACGAGGCAAAACGGGAAGATGCAAAGGCTGAGTGTTATCTCTGCGGGCGGTGCACGGCTGCCTGCCCTACGAAGGGAGCGCTCGTGTATGCACGGGATCACCCCCGGTGAAACACAGGAGAATGGAACGGAGTGACTGTATGGAATTCAAGCCAGAGACTATTGGAATGACGGAAAAACCGGACAAAAAACGCGAGGAGCTCAAAGGGAAAGTGCTGTCTCTTAAGGATCTCGTGGACTACCAGGAAGGGACTGTCGCAAGTCGGATGATTATCAACCGGAAGGCCGGCAGCATCACCCTCTTCTCGTTCGATGAAAACGAGGGCCTGTCAGAGCATACGGCGCCGTACGACGCGACCGTCACGATCCTTGAGGGAGAGTGCGAGGTCTGGATCGCGGGGCAGACACTTCAGATGAAGGCAGGGGACACGATCATCTTCCCGGCGAACGCCCCGCACGCCCTCTCCGCGATCACCCGGTTCAAGATGACCCTTACGATGATACGGGAGTGATGCATGGGCGGGGATGCAAAGGACGGGTACTACTGCTCCATCTGCGGTGGGATCCCGCCGGACCAGATCAAGATCAAGAAAATTCCGATTGATGGAAAGGAAACCGGTATCGACCGGCTGGACTGGATCCTCCTTGACGTGTACCGCAGGAACTTTTCAAATGATGAGACGATCACCGATGAACTCGTAAAAAGAGTCCAGCAGTTCAATTACATCCCGACAAAAAAGATGGCCGAGTACCGGGCGGCCTTCCTACGAGAATACAAAATGCTCAGGCCTGATGACATCCGACTCATGGAAGAGCAGCAGAAAAACCAAGAGGAGTCCCATGCTTGATCACTGTCCCGGGGCTGCGAACCTCCGGACCCCAACCCTCACGATCAAGAAATGCCCGCAGTGTGGCAACGAAGTGGAGATCTTCTCAAACGATGTTAAAGTAGCCTGCGACAACTGCGGCTTTATTATCTATAACGATATTCTCTCGTGTGTCCAGTGGTGTAAGTACGCAAAGGAGTGTGTGGGTGAGGAGACATACCGGAAACTCATGGCAATGAAAGAGGGATGAAGGGATATTCGCTGTTTCTGGCAAATTTCCCTGACCAGAGAAAACATCAGCGTGAGTTGAATGATGAGCTGAAGTTCTATGCACAGAATCGGGAACAAACCAAAAAAAACAGGAACGATACAATATGCCACCACATTGTGATACACGAGATGGGCCCGTTGTGAAAGCTGCAATGAAAGCGCTGGAAACGGGGAATCTTAATTATGTACTGATCTGGATACCGAGAGAGTCCGAGACAGAACTCAAAAGTATCTTCGAAAAAACCCTGCGTACGAGGAAAGCCGGAAAGGAAATGCAGGAAGTTGCCGATGACTGGTTCTTCGAGAATACCATCCGGCTTCACCGCGCCGGTGAGGGAGCAGCGTATACCGGCATGAAACCCGCTGGCCTTAGCGAAGGTCCGGTTGTACCGAGAGCGGAAAAAGCCATCGAGACCGGGGATCCCAAGGAATCGATCGGGTTTATTCTCAAGACCGTTGAAGATGATCTGACCCATCGCTTCCACCATGTTATGGCAAAGAAAAAATATGACGTAAATGATGTCGCTGCCGGAAGAGAATATATCGAGGCGTTCATCGGCTGGGTCGTCTATTCCCACCATCTCTGGTTGTCGGTGACAACTGCTGCCGGACATGGCGAGAAGCATGAGGAGAAAGCCGGGTGCGGACACCATTAAATCCGGAATACGGGGTATGCGGTGACCACCATGGCCGGCCAAAAAACAAAATACCGGTGCGTTGTTTGCGGATACATTTACGATCCGGAAAAGGGGGATCCGACATCGGGAATCCAGCCGGGCGTGGAATTCAGCGCACTGCCGGATGACTGGGTCTGTCCCGAATGCGGGGTAGGAAAGGATCAGTTCGAAGAACTTCCGGAATAACAGGCACAACATTTCCTATGGCCCAGAATACCAGGAAAATACTCAGGAGACTGACCGCACGGCTGTCCGCGTATCCTCTTGAAGAGTATCTTCTGTCGAAAGAATTCACAGTATTCCTGCAGGAACAGGATCTGGTTGATCCATGGCGCGAGAAACATGAATCCTCCCTCGATGAACCTAACCTGTACGGCAACGAGGCGACCCGGCATGCCTTCATCCTTTTTTTACAGCATCTTCTTAACTGCCGGCAGAAGGAATTCCCCCAATTCTTCAGCCAGTTCCTTCAGGGTTTTTCCCGGAAGATTGACCGGGCATTGCCGGTCGATGAGTTGAAAGGGGATCTGGTATGTCTGAACTATTCCGAAGAAGAAGTCACAAGAGAATTTTCAATCCTGAAAAACGAACACGGGAGATCATGAACAGCGGAGGATATGGATTGTCATGAAAGTGAGTATTGATCGGGGAACATGCATCAGCTGCGGCTCCTGCTGGGACACCTGCCCGGGTTTCTTCGAGCAGAATCCGGACGATACGTTCAGCCAGGTTGTTGAAAAATACCAACTGGACGGGAAAATCGGGGAGGGCCGGCCCCCTGCGGATCTCGAACCCTGTGCCCAGGACGCTGCGGATCTCTGCCCGGTGCAGATCATCACCATCGATAACACATAGGACGGCATCAACATTGCAATCTCTATCGGCCTGATCATCCACGATCGGAACCATGGATAACCAAAAAAAAGGGATAATGATGAGCGCTCTTGGGATCAGAGCACAGCCTTTTTGAAATTCTCGAACCCGACACGCTCAATCGTACCGCCGAGACGTTCGGGTGCCTTTCCGTTCTCACGGTAGAATGCGATGACCTTCCGCGCCAGCGCGATTGCCTGTTCCTCGCTCAAGCCGGTTGCAATCTCGCGGCCTACTTTCGCTGTTCCGCCACCTTTCCCCCCAGCAACCGCAGTGAATCCCTCGTCTGTGCCGAAGAATCCGAGATCTTTCATCCAGGAATCGCTGCAGCAGTTTGAGCATCCCGATATTCCCATCTTGAACTTGGCGGGTGCCGGTTTGCCATAGAACTCCTTGTCAAGGGCGAACCCCAGGCCCGGGCTGTCCTGCTTCGCTTTCTTGCAGGATCTCGTGCCGGGACAGATCTGGATGGACCGTACCGTAAGACCTATAGCCCTCTGCCGGTCCTCGAACTCAGCCCAGATATTATCAAGGTCCTTCTCCTGAAGCCCGATGATCGCGATCCGCTGGGCACCGGTTAGTTTCAGGTATTTCGCGCCGTACTTCTCAGCAACGTCCGCGATCTTCCGCAGCAGCTTCGGTTCGACAAAGCCACCGGGGATGTGCGGGTGGATCAGGTACGTCTCCATATCGCGCTGGACAATCGCTCCTTTCTCGGGAATGTTTGCTTTTGGCATTGTTCTTACACCTCTGATGAACAAACCATGGAATGTCAGATTAAAACGCTTTGCGATTTGAATTTCGCATCAACAGCGACGAGCATTCCGCGAAGCGGTATGCGAGGAGCGGGCCGGAGCAGCCGCTGGCGCCGGAGCAGCGCGACAAGCCAGGGGCGTCATCCTATCAACAGGAAACATCGTGAAACAGCGAGGTGATGTGAGCGGAACGGGCGATCAGCCCGTGGAGACGAACATGACCGAGCGTCTACGTATCAAACGAACAACAGCAGGAGATCGCCGCCCGCGTCGCATGCTTCGCACGACTACGCCGTGCTCGCACCGCTCCGCGACCGGCTTGCTTTTGTACAGCTGAGGGGAAGCCCACGCGGCAAGGGGCCTGGGCCCCGTTGAGCGTAACTCCCAAAAATTGATGTTTTTCCGACGAAAATCTGCGCGGCGGTTTTGAGATCTCATGGGGAATGAACGAATTTTTAAAGAGGGATAGCCAATTACTACTCAGTAACGAATTATTTCCAGAAAAATTTTACAAAATTTGAAAAAATTGTAGAATCGAACATTATGTCTCGGTGCTCGGCTGGGGCTTCAGAAGTCAACCTTCAATTTTCTTACCCAAAATTTATATACATCCTTTCAGACGCCCTTCTATGGCAGAATCTTCCACACTGATTCAACACCATGCGCAATTCTCGGGCATGAGGCCTGAATTCGCAGACAAATCTATCGAGAATGGACTGAAAAAAGGCTGGATAACGCAGAATGACATAGCTCTGATCCGCGATTTTGTCACTGAGAAAAAAGTCTCGGGATGTATCGGCTTGTCCAGGGTGAACAAGATCACCTACACCCTAGTGCACTGGCGCAGGTTCCTACCCGAGTTCAGCGGGATGACCATTTCCGATGTCTATAACGGCATCGAGGCTTTGAAGAATGGAAATACCACGAAAGGCACTCCGTTTGCTCAGAACACCAAGCACGACTTCGTCCGGATCCTGAAACAATTCCTTGTCTGGTTGGTGGAAAACGAACTAACCTCGCTTCCCGAAAAGAAGGTCATGAGGATCAAGGTCCCGCCGGACAACCCGATGACCAAGACTGCCTCCCAGATGATAACTCCTGAGGAGATTCAGCGTCTCTACAAGGCATGCTACCGGAGCTATGACCGGGCCATGATCACCTTCATCTATGAGGGAGGCCTCCGCATCGGCGAGGCCGGGGCCATGAAGTGGAAGGACCTCACCTTCAACAAGAACGGGATAGTGGTGAACGTGAACTTCAAGACAAACGTCCCCAGGTACATCCCTATCATCGCAGGAATGGAGTATATCATACAGTGGCGCATGGACTATCCCGGGACTCCGGAGGGAGACGCTCCGGTCTTCATCAACTACCGGGGAACGCTCCTTAGGAACGAGGCTGCCATCGCCCAGCTCCGGGTCATTGGGAAACGTGCAGGGATTGAGAAGCGTCTGACTCCCCATCTCTTCCGGCACTCCCGGATCACTCATATGGTCCAGGAGGGCGTCTCCGAGAGTGTGATCAAGTTGATCATGTGGGGGTCGGTCCATTCAAAGATGCTCCGCACCTATGCCCACCTCACCGGGCAGGATATCGAGCGGGAGCTCCGGAGGGTCTACTGCCTTGAAGACACGGAAGGAGAGAAGAAGAAGTCTGCTCTTGAGCCCCATGTCTGCTCACACTGCCACATGATCATGCCGCCCGCAGCGGAGTATTGTGCCGTCTGCGGGCAATCGCTGATGGGGAATGGAACGGCCAGCGAGGACGAGATCCAAGACTTCGTACTCAGGCACGGCCCGGAGTTGATGGAGTTCATCATGCAGAAGAGCGGGACGAAGCCAGCTCCTGTCCTCCGGCATGTCCCTGCGCTCCCGAAGGTCCAGAGGTGATTCCCTTTATGTGATACAGTCAGGCTTATCCTGACCCACTTTCAAGAGCTCCCGTTCACCCTTATTTCACCCGTTTGGCCATGCTGGTGTGCATGTGGCGGCACGGGTTGCCGGCATGCAGGAACGAAACACCATGGAACAGCTCGTGGTCACACGGGAAGCAGTCGAGGCCTATGAACGCCGGACCGGGTTCGTGGGCATCGGGGAGTTCTTTCTGCGGAAAGGGCTCTTTGTCCTGAAGGAGGGTAAGACATGCAAGAAAGAGTAGTGGGCCCCCCAAAATCAGAAGCATCTTCCACAATGATTCAACTTGAGGGACCCAGAATATCCTCTCTTCTCGGATTAAAAAAGGTATGGTTATCTGAATTTTCGATTTGGTCCGCAGGAGGGGTCTGATGCCAATGGCACAGCACTCCACTTCGCCGGTCCCGCTCTATCTCCTCCCACAGGCACTATCGGAAGAGATCAAGAAGTATGGGGATACAATTGCCGAGATCAGAATCCGGCGGACCACCGGCCACAACTATGTCCTGAAGGTTAAGCACGAGAGGCGGGGTGACCGCGGTGACTGAACCCGGGACCCTCTCGCTCGGTGAGAACGAAATCCTTCGGGTGGAGATAGATGGCGATTCCTACCGGATCGAAGCAAAGGAGGTCCGGGCACTGCTCTTCTACGGTCGGGTCGTGCCGATCATCCAGGTCCAGCGGAAGACTTCTGCGGATGGAAAGGAAGAGGGCGAGGTCATCTCCATCGAGGGGCATGCGGCCATCAACCGGGCAGGGAAAGCTGTGATCCTCTACACGCGGGCCGGGCACTTCATTATCCCGCTCGTGAGTTTCCAGCGGGTCGCCCGGGGAGAAGCGGTCTCGGCACCGCTCTTCCCCCTCCTCCCCGACTGCCAGGATGGATCGGCATGAGCATCGAGGTCAAGAGGGCCCTCGCGACCCTTTTCCCGGATGGTGGGATCGTGGAGCTCCGGGCCCTGACCGACCACTCGGTCCACAGCGGGTATTTCGATAACTTCGATACGCTGGCCGAGAAGGCGGCAAACCTGGACACGCTGCCGGAAGTCGCCGGGATCTATGTCACATTAAACACGGTTGATCCTGCCCTGCTCTCCCGGAGAGCGAACCGGGTGAAGATGAACTTGGGCCGGAAGGACCCGACCACCAGCGACTCTGATATACTCAGCAGGCGCTGGCTCCCCATCGACCTGGACCCGGTCCGGCCAAGCGGAGTCTCATCGACCGATGAGGAACACGGGGCTGCTCTTGCTCATGTCGAGCGGATCCGGACCTGGCTTGGAGAGCAGGGGTTCCCGGTTCCTGTCATAGCCGACTCTGGGAACGGGGCCCATCTTCTTTACCGAATCGACCTGCCGAATGATGACGAGTCAACGGACCTGGTGAAAGGATGCCTCGCGGTCCTTGACACCCTGTTTTCCGATGGAACGGTATCCGTGGATGCCGCGAACTTCAACGCCGCCCGGATATGGAAACTCTACGGGACCACTTCGAAGAAAGGGGACAACACAGCCAGCCGGCCGCACCGGCAGTCCTGCATAATCGCAGTCCCTGAGGAGGTCCGGGTGGTCCCGGTCGAACAGCTCCGCCACCTTGCCAGCCTCCTTCCGAAGAACGATCCGGACCCTGGCCAGCGGACGAAAGGGCGGCCCCTCGACCTCCACGATTGGCTGAACGCCCACCGGATCGGGATCCGGTCAGAGAAACCGTGGCAGGGCGGGACGCTCTATGTCCTGGACGAGTGCCCGTTTTCCTCTGCCCACCGTGACGGAGCGTTTGCTATCCAGTTTCCGAGCGGGGCGGTCTATGCCGGCTGCCAGCATGCTTCGTGCGGTGGCGGGACACAGCGATGGCCCGAGATCCGGGAACGGTTTGAACCGAAGATACGGGAAAAGAGAGAGCGGGGAACTCTGTTCAATATTGCACCAACCCCCTCACCCCCCGCTCTTCCTCTGCCTCCAGCCGCGACAATCGAAGCCCGGTCCCGGGCTGCCGAGGTCCTGCGGTCCGGTGACCCTCTCACGTTTATCCTGGACGTTTTCCACCGGGACCATGTCGGGGACCGGGTCGTTGCCGAATGCCTCATCCTCTCGGTCGCGTCGCAATCTGTCCTGAACACTCAGGGCCTCCATGTTGCAATCTCCGGGAACTCTGGGAAGGGGAAGACCCATGCCTGCCGGGCGATGCTCAACCTCCTTCCCGAGAAGTTTAAGCTCAAGGGGACGGTCTCGGACAAGGCCCTCTACTACCACCCGGTCCAGCCGGGCACGGTCCTTCTCTTCGATGATGTGTCCCTCTCGGAAGATCTGCAGGAGATTCTGAAGTCGGCAACCGCGAGCTTCCGGGAGCCGATCGAGCACCGGACACTCACCAGTGATCGGCAGGTCCGGATCTGCACCATCCCCGAGCGGTGCGTCTGGTGGCTGGCGAAAGTGGAGCTGGCCGGAGACGACCAGGTCATGAACCGGATGCTCTGTGTCTGGATCGATGACTCGGCCGAACAGGATGCAGCGGTCCTCGCACACCTGAAGTCTGCAGAAGCGAAGGAAGCGGTCGCGGGAGAAGACCCAGACATCCTTGTCTGCCGGGCGATATGGGAGCTCGTGAAGGAGCAGGTCCTGCACGTTCGCGTCCCCTTTGCTCCGCGGGTGCATTTCTCATCAGCCCAGAACCGGAGGAATCCCGGGATGCTCTTTGACCTGATCAAGTGCCACGCGAGGCTCTTCTTCCTCCAGCGGGACCAGGACGAGCACGGGAGTATCATCGCCACCCGTGAGGACTTCGAGTATGCCCGCAGGCTCTTCCTGGACCTGACCGGTGATACCGGGGCCCAGGAGACGAAGCAGACCAGGAACGAGGCAGCCGCCCTTGACAGCATCGCGAAGATGGGACTCGAGGTCTTCACCATCAAGCAGCTCCAGGATGTCCTCGGGCTCTCCTACCACCAGGTCTACCGGCTGCTCAAAGGGTACCGGAACAGTCGCGGGCTCTACACCGGAATCCTCGACAAGTGCCCCGCGGTGAGCTACATCGACGCCACGGTCGCCGAGGATATCTACGGGATGGAGGTGAAGCACCGGGAGCATTACTTCTCGTTCGACATCGGCCTCTACAAGAACTGGACGGCGAGAGCGGAGATCTGGCTCGAAGAAGAACTCGAAGAAGAGCAGCGAAGGACAAGAGGTCCGAAAAACGAAATGAATGATAACACACTTGCACCGGGTTTGCTTGACTCTGGTGTCAATGAAGAAGATGCTGATATCTGTTCGGAATCTGAAAATGAAGAAGAAGGTACCTGAGAGAGGTACCTCTTCTGATACCTCTTTGCATCATTTACCAGGAACGCACAGCATGAACGATCAGGTGAGTGATGGCTCTTCCTGTGCCTGCGTTCCGAGAAGTGGTGAAAACAAATCACCCGCAGGGTCAATGAGGGCGTTGATTGCCGATTCGGGCCTACAAAATGTTCACTCAATCTCCACCAGCCTCCGCAAAGACGTGCAAAGAAAGGAAAAGGGTGTGAAGAGCGGGAAGCCATTCCGCGTCGATCCATTGCCCGGGCTGCTGGACCACCGGGACTTTGTCAGGGTCAAGGTGGTGTCAGGCCGGTGTGATATTTGCCAAGAAGGAGTAGCGGTCTTCCGATGTGCGGAAAAGAATGTGGGGGTGTGTGAGAACTGCTATGCGAGGATGGTAAGGGAGTGGAATGAACAATCGGGCATAAAGTAATTGAGCTCTTTATTCACTCCGAACGCTGGCGAAATTTAATCGTATCTTATCACGACTATTCTTGTATTGAAAGGTTAGATCTCCGTGGCACCAGTGGACAAAAAAACCCTCAGCGAACGTGATATCTGTACGAAATTCATCACCCCGGCACTCTCCCGGTCCGGGTGGGATCTTCATACCCAGGTCCGAGAAGAGGTGAATATCACCAAGGGGCGAATTTCGGTCAAGAGCGGATCGGTCGTGCGAAGGAATCCGAAATTTGCTGATTACATTCTCTATTATCGTCACAATGTACCGATTGCGGTGATCGAAGCAAAGGATAACAATCACACAGTAGGGGCTGGGATGCAACAGGCTCTTGAATATGCACGGATGATCGATGTTCCCTTTGTGTTCAGCTCGAACGGGGATGCCTTCCTCGAACATGACGTTACCGGAACGAAATCCCCGATGGAGGAAGAGTTCTCCCTCGACGCGTTCCCGTCACCTCAAAACCTGTGGAAACGTTACTGCCAATGGAAAGGAATCGATGAAGGGAAAATTGCTGCAATCACCCAGGAATATTATATCGATGAGACCGGGAAGGAACCCCGGTATTACCAGATCAATGCAATCAACCGGACGATTGAAGCGATCACAAAGGGACAAAACCGTGTCCTTCTTGTGATGGCGACAGGAACCGGTAAGACCTATACCGCTTTCCAGATCATCTGGCGCCTGTGGAAGGCCGGTGTGAAGAAGCGGGTTCTCTTCCTCGCCGACAGGAACATCCTCGTTGACCAGACCCTCACCAACGATTTCAAACCGTTCGGTTCTGCCATGGTCAAAGTGAGAAACCGGCAGGTCGACAAAAGTTATGAAATCTATCTTGCTCTTTACCAGGCGGTCACCGGAACCGAGGAATGGAAAAACATCTACAAGCAGTTCTCACCCGATTTCTTTGACCTGATTGTCGTAGATGAGTGTCATCGGGGAAGTGCAGCCGAGGATGCGATGTGGCATGAAATCCTGGATTACTTCTCTTCAGCGACTCATATCGGCATGACAGCAACCCCGAAAGAAACGAAGTATGTCTCGAACATCCACTACTTCGGGCCTCCAGTCTTTGTCTATTCTCTTCGACAAGGCATCGAGGACGGATTCCTTGCTCCCTACCGTGTCGTCCGTATCGACCTCGACAAGGATCTGACCGGATGGCGGCCGGCAAAAGATCAGAAGGACAAATACGGAAATCTCATCGATGACCGGCTCTACAACCAGAAGGACTTCGACCGGGTTCTTGTCCTCGAACAGCGGACGCGTCTCGTCGCCCGGAAGGTCTCTGACTTCCTCAAGATGGTCGACCGGTTTGCAAAAACCATCGTATTCTGCGAAAATATCGACCATGCCGAGAGGATGCGTCAATATCTCGTGAATGAGAATTCAGATCTCGTGACGGAACATCCACGGTATATTGTACGGATTACCGGTGATTCTCCAGACGGAAAGGCCGAACTTGACAACTTCATCATGCCAGACAGCAGGTTTCCGGTCATCGCGACCACCTCCCGTCTTCTCGGGACGGGTGTCGATGTCCAGACCTGCAAGCTGATCGTGATTGACAAGCGTATCGAGTCCATGTCGGAATTCAAGCAGATCATCGGGCGCGGGACCAGGATCAACGAAGAGTTCGATAAATACTACTTCACCATCATGGACTTCCGAAAGGCAACGGAACATTTTGCAGACCCTGACTTCGATGGAGAACCTCTCGATGGAGGTGACTACATCGGCCCGATCGAAGATCCGAAGAAGAAGGAGCGAAAGGAGGGGGAAGGGTTCAAGTATGTGGTCGGAAATGTCCCGGTGACGGTCGTAGCCGAACGTGTCCAATATTTCGGGGTCGATGGAAAGCTCATCACTGAATCCCTCACCGATTATACGAAGAAGAACGTCACCCGGCAGTATGCGACCCTCGATGCGTTTCTCAATTCATGGACTCATGCCGAACGGAAGCTGGCAATTGTCAAGGAACTCGAAGAACAGGGAGTAATCTTTGAAGCGCTTGAGGTCGAGGTCGGGAAACAGTTCGACCCGTTCGATCTCATCTGTCATATTGTCTATGGACAGCCGCCTCTTAGTCGGAGAGAGCGTGCGGACAAGGTGAAACGGGCTTCCTACTTCGAGAAATATGGCGCAAAGATCCGCGCTGTTCTTGAAGCGATTCTCGAGAAGTATGCGGATGGGGGACTCCAGGACATCGAGGACATCCAGATCCTCAAGGTCGATCCGCTCTCGCAGTTCGGCACGCCGCTCGAAATCGTCCAGAATATTTTCGGCGGGAAGGGGAATTATCTGACCGCTATCCGGAGGCTTGAGCAATGCCTCTACACGGCGGAGTGCTGAAGCAATGATACTGGTGATTTGTCTGGGAGGGATGTGCTGATGGCAATTTCCACAACGATCAAAGCCATCCAGGACATTATGCGCAAGGATGCAGGCGTCGATGGTGATGCGCAGCGGATCAGCCAGCTCGGGTGGATGCTCTTTCTTAAGATCCTTGATGACCGTGAAAAGGAATACGAACTGCTCCGCGAGGATTTCAAATCGCCCATCCCGGAACCCCTTAGATGGAAAAATTGGGCGACCAATCCCGAGGGAATCACGGGTGATGACCTGCTCGCATTTATTGACGGGAAACTTTTCCCGACGCTTAAGGACCTTCCGGTCGATGCGGGATCGAATGGGTCGGGATTTGTCGTAAAAAGGGTCTTTGAGGACTCCTACAATTACATGAAGAACGGGACACTGATCCGCCAGGTGGTCAACAAGATCAATGATATCGACTTCAACAGCTCCCAGGACCGCCACCTGTTCGGAGACATCTATGAGAAGATCCTGAAAGATCTCCAGAGTGCCGGAAATGCTGGGGAGTACTATACTCCGCGAGGCGTGACGCAGTTCATGGTCGACATGATCGCTCCCAGGCTTGGCGAAGTGATTCTCGATCCAGCCTGCGGGACCGGTGGTTTTCTCACTGCCTCGATCGAAGCTCTCCGCCGGCAGGTCAAGACCATCGAGGATGAAAAACTTCTCCAGCAGTCTGTCAACGGGGTAGAGAAGAAGCCGATGCCCCACCTCCTCTGCGTCACGAACATGATGCTCCATGGAATCGACGTCCCAATCCGGATCCGCCATGACAATACCCTCGCCCGGCCGCTCCGGGACTACTCGCAAAAGGACCGCATCGATGTCGTGGTCACGAATCCCCCGTTCGGGGGAATGGAGGAGGATGGGATCGAATCGAACTTTCCCTCTGCCTTCAAGACACGGGAGACGGCCGATCTCTTCCTGGTCCTCATTATCCACCTTCTCAAGGATGGAGGGCGGGCTGCGATTGTCCTTCCTGATGGAACTCTATTCGGGGAAGGTGTGAAGAGTCGGATAAAGGAGAAACTCCTCACCGAATGCGACCTACACACGATTGTCAGGCTCCCGAATGGTGTTTTCAGCCCGTATACCGGAATCAAGACTAACCTCCTCTTCTTCTCAAAAGGCAAGCCGACAAAGGAGATCTGGTTCTACGAGCACCCCTATCCGGAAGGATACAAATCCTATTCGAAGACGAAGCCTATCCGGATTGAAGAATTCGCACCGGAAAAGGCGTGGTGGGGGAACCGTGTTGAGAACGAGCATGCCTGGCGGGTGCCGGTCGAGGACGTGGTCTCGAATAATTACAACCTTGACATCAAGAATCCGAACACGAAGTCCGAGGACTCGGGCGATCCCGTAGAGCTCCTCAAGGAATATGAAAAGATCCGTGTCGAGGTCGAACAGACACGAGAAGCGCTAAAACAGGAACTCATGGATGCGCTTGGAAGGGGAACCAGACCGTAGTTTAGAGGGTGATGATACGCCAGAGGAATTACCAAGATTATTACAGGAATTAATGGACCTTCCCTCAGAGACCGAATGGGTTGAATTCAAGGAAGCAAAGAACAATTTTAATTTCGAAGATTTGGGCCAATATTTTTCTGCGCTTAGCAATGAAGCAAATCTCAATGGACAAAAAGCCGGATGGTTGATCTTTGGTGTAACAGATACACCTCCTCGAAAAATTGTAGGGTCACAATATTGCCTCACTCCGCCCGGTCTTGAAAGGAAGAAGCAGCAGATTGCCCAACTGACAAATCACCAAATTACTTTTACTTCTATTACTGTCGTGGATACAAAAGATGGGCGAGTGATCATCTTTGAGATACCTCCTTCCACGCGGGGTGTACCCACCACATGGAGAGGATATGCCTATGGTCGAATCCGTGACTCTATTGGACCCTTACCGCTACATAAAATCGAAAGAATTCGTTCTCAAGGGCCAATACCCGATTGGTCGGCAAGAATATGCGAAGGATCCACTATTGATGACCTCGATCCAGAAGCTATTGCATTTGCACGGAAAGAGTATCAGAAGAAATTCAGTGAACTAGCAGGAGAAGTTGACTCATGGTCAGAAGTGGAATTTTTAAATAGGGCAAAACTTTGCATTGAAGGAAAAATAACCAACGCGGCAATTATTTTATTGGGAAAAGGAACAGCAGAACATCATCTATCACCCGCACTGGCACAGATTACCTGGGTTCTAAAAGATGCTTCAGGGGTTGAAAGAGATTATGTCCATTTTGGTCCGCCAATCATTCTTGCTGTAAATAAAGTATTTGCGAAAATAAGAAATCTGAATTATCGGTATTTATCTGACGAGACGTTATTCCCACTAGAGATTTATCAGTATGAACCTTGGGTAATTCGAGAAACATTGCATAATTGTATAGCACACCAGGACTATCTCCAAGGAGCCCGGATTTCAGTCGTGGAAAGCGAAGATTCAATTCTTTTTACTAATCGAGGCGAATTCATTCCAGGGTCGATCGAATCGCTAATAATCAGTGAAGCACCGCCTGATCATTACAGAAATCCATTTCTTGCTCAAGCAATGGTAAATCTAAATATGATAGATACTATTGGAAGCGGTATCAAACGCATGTTTCGATATCAGAGAGACCGTAATTTTCCATTACCCGATTTTGATTTGAGTGAACCAGGAAAGGTTAGCGTACGCATTATTGGAAAGATAATCGATCCGAGGTATACGCGGATGTTGATCCGGCGTAAAGATCTGAGTTTAATGGATGTAATAGCTCTTGACAAGGTTCAAAAAAGCTACAAACTTTCAGATGCAGAATTCCATTCCCTAAAGACTAAAAAGTTAATAGAAGGAAGACGTCCGAATCTTTATGTTTCCGAGAAGGTTGCAGCTGAGACCGATACACGAGCAGACTACATCAGGAAAAGATCATTTGATAAAGTACATTTCAAGGACATGATTATTGAATATCTTAAACGATATCACGAAGCAGATCGAGCAGAAATTGACAAACTACTTCTGAATAAAGTCTCGGATGCACTCAATTACGAGCAAAAACGCGAGTTTGTGAAAAATCTACTCCAAGAGATGCGGCGGGAAGGAACGATCAGGACCACAGGTGGAAGAACAAACGCAGCGAAATGGATTCTATCCACTCGCAGGAAGGAAGGTGAATGATTGGAGATCAATTAGGTAAACATTGGAGAACTTATCTTAAGGAAATTAGGTAAAATTGGAAAATAAAAGAGGAAAATGAATTAAATGATATTAGTACATAGGTGGATTTGGATAATTGAAGGGCAGTTTAGACAATGAACAAATGCATGGATACTTACTCAAACATAGAAATTTTATTCGAGAACTTTGAGTCCTTAACCGACTCTCAAAAAAGGATAACACAATTGCGAGAATTTATTTTAGAACTTGCTATTAGAGGAAAACTTGGGACGCAGAATGCGAACGATGAGCCTGCTAGCATATTATTGGATAAAGTGAAAAAAGAGAAGGCCCAATTAGCGCAAGACAGTAGAATTCGAGCAAAACCACTCGAACCGATTAAAAAAAATCGGGTGAATTTTTGCTTACCGCCCAGCTGGGTTGTTGCAAGATTGGGTGAAATTGCACAGTATAATGCTGAAACGAAAATCCCTGCGGCCAATATCTCTGAAAACGACTGGGTCCTCGATCTTGAAGATATTGAAAAGGACACATCCCGAATCCTCCAGAAATTAAAATTTAAAGATAGACTGTCGTTAAGTACAAAGTCCCGTTTCAGAAAAGGGGATATACTCTATGGAAAATTGCGTCCCTATCTCAACAAAGTCGTTGTGGCCGAGGAAGATGGGTATTGTACTACTGAAATAGTTCCTATTCGGCCATTTTTTGGAATTGTTCCCAAATATTTGATGTATTCCTTAAAATCTTCTACCTTTCTTTCATATGTAAACTCAAAGACATACGGAATAAAAATGCCGAGATTGGGGACAGTCGATGCAATCAACGCAATCATCCCCCTCCCCCCTCTCCCCGAGCAGCATCGCATCGTCGAAAAAGTTGACCGTCTCATGGCGCTCTGTGATAATCTGGAGGTCCAGCAGCGTACCGAACACGAGCAGCGGATTCGCCATGGGACGGCTGCCCTGACGGCGCTCCAGAATGCGAAGTATTCGGAGGAGCTTGAGGAGTGGTGGAGGCATATTGAAGAAAATTTTGATCCAATCACTAGCTCTTTGGAATGTGTCATATCGCTGAAGGAAACAATTGTGCAATTAGCGGTATTGGGGAAATTAAATACCCAAAATATTACTGATGAGCCCTCCTCTGCGATCCTTGATCAAATTAAAAATGAATTCCCCTTAAACTACAAAAATAAGCCAAGGATAAACGATGTTCCAAAAAAATTCTCTGAAACAATACCCGACAATTGGGAATTGGTTTCAATAGAATATCTTGGAGAAAAAATTGTTGATTGTCCACATAGCACGCCAATTTTCGGGTTTGGGAATTTCGCGTGTGTTGATACCAACTGTATCAACGATAGAGGAATAATCAACGATAAGCTTCGCTATGTCGATTATGAGACTTTCAATTTGCGAAATAGAAGATTAAAACCACAAGCTGGTGATATCGTCCTTGCGCGGGAAGCAACCATAGGAACTGCTGTAGTTCTTCCAAAATTTCCAGAAGTCTGCCTGGGACAACGAGTAATGCTCATTCGACCAGCTAAATACCTTGACGGTCATTTTGTAAGACTGGTCCTTTCCTCCAATGTCGTAAAACAACAGTATTTGCCAAAACTGATAGGGAGCACCGTCCCCCATCTAAATGTTGGGGATGTTGTAAAATTGATAATCCCTCTCCCCCCTCTTGCCGAACAGCACCGAATCGTCGCAAAGGTCAATACACTGATGGCCCTCTGTGATAAGTTAGAAGCACAAATCAGGGAGCGGGAAGCAGCTCAAGAGCGATTTGCAAAGGCGACAATCAACCAGGTAATAAATGCGCCTATCTCTACGATTCAAACCTGATATTTGCCGCAATCCACTTCAACCAGGTCTTCACCGTTGACGCTCTCCGGCGCCGGGTAACTTCGTTATAGCGGGCATCAAACCGTTGAATAATCTCTGCAATCTCTTCAATACGAATGGCGTTTATATCAAAATGGGAATCCCTCGATATTTCAATGGAACGTCGGAATGTCGGTCGTTTGAGCAACTGATTGAACAATATCCCATTCCTGCACCGGCGGGTTCGGCAGCGTTTCAACTTTCCACCAAGATCGGTTAAAGAAAATTGGCTGCTCCCCTCTCCTCTGTCGAGAAAGCCAAGATAGATTGCTGCATTTGCATAGTAATCTCCTTGTCGCTCGTCAAATTCAAAATACTCCGCAATGCCTTCCTTCGTGCTCAAGTCGTCGTTGAACGACACGACCAGGTCGATAATCTTATCCAGGTCGTTCGCCTGAGGGAATGGCACGAAGTCGGGTTCAGTCGCATCAACCGGGGTCGTCTGGGATAGGGCATCGAAGTGTATGGCCAATACCGGATCTTCATCAACGGAATAGCACTTCGTTTTGATGATTTCCATGTCGCCATACTGTTCGCCGAATCGGAATTGGAACAGGTAAAACAATCCATTCGATAAAGCGAAAAATATAGGGATTACCGGCTTCCGGGCTTTCTGGGACCACTCTTTCCAGGGATAGAACAACTGACGGATATGGAAATCTTCCCTTTTCCCGAGTTTCGCTTCAATAAGATAGATACCCCGGAACCCTTCATAGCCCGAATCGATCTCTATTTGGACTCCCTCAATGGTAATAGTAGGGCCGTCTGGCAGCGTTACCTGAAATGATCCCGATCGTGATTTCCCCCGAATCGTAAGTCTGAGATTCGTTTCTCCAGTGAAACTTTTCAGAACCGACACGAGGTGAGCATAATCGATAGCCTGGAATTCACTGCTGATTGTCCCGAGGTTGAGCGTCTCGATCGAATCTACCGATGATTCGGATGCATGGCATTCAACCGGGATGGGTGAAGCACCCAAATCAAATGAAAAATAACTCTTTTTATGAGGATCTTTGAAGATAACATACTCCCCATTTGTCGTCGGTAATATCGAGAGGTGGTTTCTCCGGAAGATTTCTGGCCGGGACTCGAGCGTGTCCTGCTTCGCCATGAGCCTCGGTTCCCGGGCCCCCACTTCCTTGAGGGTTACTGCAGACACATTTGCATATCCTTCTGCATTGATCCGGTCGAGGAAGTTCAATTCGGCAAAGACCTTGTTCCAGGCACTATCATTCTTCGAGGTCATACATCCTCAATAATTCGTGACGATAATCTCCTGTATCTCTCCTCGTTTTGTTCCGTCGCAATTGATTACCCGTTTGGCCGGGACCCTCTCGATGTGGTAATCGCTGTAGAGAATGTCGAAAAAGTTATCATTCGGATTGATATTCTTCGGATCGGAATTACTGAGGAGCAGTTTCGCGCCCTTCTTATCGCATTTCACAAAAAATTCGGCAAGTCTTTTCTGTTCGGAATCATTAAAACCTCCTTTCGAGTATTGGGTAAAGGATGAGGTCTCGTTCAACGGCCGGTAGGGAGGATCGAAATAGACAAAGGTTTTTTTCGAGATTTTCGAATAGGAATCTGTGAAATCTCCCAGATGTATCGTAGTATTTTGCAATATCCGGGAATCAACTCTCAAAAGGTCCTCATTCAGGATTTTGGGGTTTTTATAGCGGCCGAACGGGACGTTGAACTCCCCTTGGAAGTTCACCCTGTACAGACCGTTGAAGCACGTTTTGTTGAGGAAAATGAGCTGTGACGCCCTTTCAATCCATTTCTTCTCGTATTTGTGGAAGTTGATGGATGGCTTGGCACGGTTGAATTCGTCACGGATATGATAGAAATATTCCTTCTTCCCGGATTCATCTTTCGAAAAATATTCCTTTGAGATGCTGTCGGTGTGATCGATCAGATCCTCTACTTTGTTCTTTACCACCGTATAGGCAAGAATCAATTCTTCGTTAATATCGTAGATATGACATTCCTTGAAATTGAACATACTATTGAAGTAAAAGAAAACGGCCCCACCACCGACGAATGGCTCAACAAAGACCGGCAATTTCCCTTCTTTGAGCTCAAGCGGGATTCGTTTTGTAAACTCTTCAAGTAGTTGAGTTTTGCCTCCTGCCCATTTCAAAAAAGGTTTTGCAGACGATTCAACCATGCGATGGTTCCTGGTTCTTTCTTGTTATTCCAAAGATATAGATTCCAGTGTTTTTAGTTGTACCGATGGGAAGTGAAAGTAAAAATTACGCTTCTCATCCACACACTTCCTTCACTTTCTCCGGATCATACCGCAACGCAATCTCTCTTGTTCTTCCTCTTTGGTTCAAATGCGAGAGTTCCACCAACCGCATCTGGTCGAACTTTCGGAGCTTCTCGTAGAACCCGGTATAGCTTAATTTCATCTTCGCAGTCGCTGATTCGTAGACTGCTCCAGATGTCAGGTAGGTATCATTATCAATCGCCATATCCGCTATCTGGTAGAGCAGGGACCGTTCATCTGTCGTCAGGGCCCGGACTGACGCAGAGAGATGGACATATTTAGAGATCTCATACGCCTCGAGCACATCTTCTTCCAAGATAGCCATCCGTCCTGCTCGCTCGGCTGTCAATGCACTCTGCTTCACCAGGTCCAGCCCGACACGGAGGTCCCCACACCGCATCGTCTGTTCGATGACCAGGTCGAACATCGATTCAGAGACGACGTTTGGGTAGAGGCCTTTCCGGATCCGGGCCTTCAGGATCTCGGAAATTTCCTCTTCGGTATAGGGAGCGAAGTAGACTTCCTTGAGCTGGAGGACCGAAAGCACACAGGGATCGAGTTCCTGGGGTAGCTGGACCTCAATGCTGCTCATCGGGAGGAGGACCCCGGTCCTGGCGTTGGGAAACTCTTCGTAGAGGCGAAGGATGGTGTAGAGAATTTCGTTTAGGACCTTGTTGACGAGTAAATAGTTAGCATCGTCCAGGCAGACCGATAGGACGATCCCTTTCTCACTCAAGGTCTTCCCGACATCGTAGATCAGCTTCCGAACCGGCGTCCCGGTCGGGGGTGGCTGGTGGCCATGCAACTTTCCGTAGATCTTCGCGAAGACAGCAAACTTGGTGTGCTCGGTCTGGCAGTTGACATAGACCGGGACCAGGCGCCGGCTCGTTTCCTCGACTTCAGAAAAGATCCTTCTGACGGCGGTGGTCTTTCCTGTTCCCGGGAGGCCACGAAGAGCCATGTTGAGCGGCCGGCTCCCATGGAGGCCTGGCTGCAGTGCAAAGGCGATATCCTTCAGCTGGGACTCCCGATAATTGAATTCTTCAGGGATGTAATCGATCTCGAATAAATCACGGTTGCGAAAGAGCGTTTCATCGGAGTAAAGATATTTTTTCATCGTGATTGATCAGTCTCAGCAATGGGCCATATAGGCATGAACCAGGGAAACTGAAAGTGAATTATCTTAAAAGATGCGCATTCCGAATCTCTTCTAATTTCTTTCCGAATCTCTACTTCTTATCAATTATCGGATGAATTTGCATTCTGCCCGCTTGATACAGTCACGCCCATATACTCCTTTTTTCTTTATATACTCACGTCTACCCGAGATCCCGGGAAATCCGTAGACAGGAGTATCAGCATGGGAGATTTCGTCCAGCAG
>Ga0302250_1000147_pt1 | contig 96418 bp, 62 predicted proteins | sample AAG_RA_Asp_MG_FD_193536 | JGI IMG/M metagenome (GOLD analysis project Ga0302250, IMG submission 193536) | Enriched activated sludge microbial communities from anaerobic digester in WTTP, New Holstein, Wisconsin, United States - AAG_RA_Asp | ecosystem: Engineered > Bioreactor > Anaerobic >... | reverse complement strand
CGACCCTGAGGCAGTGACCGCGGCCGGGGGTACCCCCCTGCTCAATCTTTTTATGTGCCGCCGGATTTCCACCCGCCTCTGGGGGTTGATCCGCCGCGAACAGAAGGCCGTCCGCGTTCTTGACCAGGAGGGCATCATCCGCCTGCAATTGGCCGACGCCGACTTTTGGCAGGGCACCATCGCCTCGGCCCGGAGCTTTCTCGAAGAGGCCATCGAAAACCTCACCATCTATGGCGATGCCGGCGCCCTGCTCCCCGATCTCTTTCTCCTCATCGGAGGGCGCATCATCGATCTCACCGGAGTGGCCGAAAAAGAACAGATCCTCGCCCTGGCCCGGATCGAAACCGAAAAATATGATCCGGACGAGCCCCTTGTGGTGCTCGCCGCCGCGCGTTGATGCATTTGCCCAAGGTCCGCTCTTTATGACTCAATCCCAATCCTCCATTCGCTTCGGCACCGACGGCTGGCGCGCCCTCATCGCCGAAACCTTCACCTTTGAAAATGTGCGCACCGTCGGCCAGGCCCTGGCCGACGAACTCATCGCCGCACAACAGGTCGGCCGCGGGGTGGCGATCGGCTACGACACCCGTTTCCTCTCCGGCCGCTTCGCGGAGGCGCTCGCCGCCGTGCTCGGCGCCAACCAGATTCCGGTGCTGTTGAGCGATGCCTTTTGTCCGACGCCCCTGCTCTCCTTCGCCGTGCGCGAGCGTGGCCTGGCCGCCGGGATCATGGTGACCGCCAGCCACAATCCCTGGCATTACAACGGCATCAAATTCAAGGCGGAGTGGGGCGGGCCCTTCATGCCGGAGCAGACCCGCGCCGTCGAGTCCCGTCTCTTCCGCACGGCAGTGCGCCGGGATGAGGCCCTGGCGCGCAAGCTGGTCGAGCCAACCGATTTTTTTGCCCCCTACGCCCGCCATATCGGTGATTATTTTGACTGGACGCGCATCACTGCCTCCCCCCTGCGCCTGGTCTGCGACGCCATGCACGGGGCCGGCTGCGGATTCCTGCGCCGCCTGCTGCCGCCCGGGTGGGGGGAGAGCCGCTTTATCGGCATCGGCCAGAATCCCCATCCCCTCTTTGCAAACCGGCTGCCTGAACCGATCCTCGTCAACCTCGGCGCGCTGGCGGCGGCCGTGCCGGCGCACGGGGCCGACCTCGGCCTCGCCACCGACGGCGACGCCGACCGCTTCGGCGTCCTCGACCACCAGGGCCGCTTCGTTGAACTGCACGACCTCATGCCCCTCTTCTTCCGCCATCTGGTCACGAGCCGCGGCTGGCCGGGCGATGTGGTGCGCACCACCTCCATGGCCGCCACCATCGACCGCATGGCCGCCGCTGCGGGCCGCCGCGTCATCGAGGTCCCGGTCGGATTCAAGCATGTGGCCGAAGAGATGCTGCGCCAGGAGATCCTCATCGGCGGAGAGGAGAGCGGGGGATTCGGCTACCACGGTCACCTCCCGGAACGGGACGGCCTCTTTTCCTGCCTCATGACCCTGGAATTGCTCGCCGCCTCCGGCGCGACCCTGGCCGAACTGGTGCAGCAGCTGCGCCGCGAATACGGCCCCTTCGCCTATGGCCGCATCGACCACCCGTACGCCCCGGAAATTCTGCACAAGAATATGCAGACACTGCGTCTGGAGCCGCCCGGACGGATCGGTCGCTTCAAGGTCGCCTCGGTCAACCTGGTCGACGGCATCAAGTTTTACTTCGATGAGGGCTCCTGGATGCTGCTGCGCCTCTCCGATACCGAGCCCCTCTGCCGCATTTATGCCGGTTCGGAGCGGCAGGACAAGGTGCAGCAGCTGCTCGAGGAAGGCAAGAATCTGCTCACACAAACCCCACCACGATAAGGAAAAGAACTGTGCATAAATACGCCCATTTTTCCGATGACCGGCGCGAGATCATCATCACCCGGCCGGACACTCCGGCACCCTGGGTCAACTATATCTCCAACGGCCGCTACACCGGGCTGATCTCCCATACCGGCGGCGGCTACAGCTTTTTCAAGAGCCCGCGCGACAGCCGCATCACCCGCTGGCGCTACAACAGCCTGCCGCCCGACCGCCCCGGACGCTATGTGCTCCTGCGCGATCGCCTCAGCGGCCGCTACTGGTCCCCCACCTGGCAGCCGACGATGCACGAACTTGAGCAGTTCGAGTGCCGCCACGGTCTCTATTATACCCGTATTTCATCACTCTACGACGGCATCGCCGCCTCCCTCCTCTATTTCGTCCCGGCCGAGGACGACCTCGAAATCTGGCAGGTCACCCTCAAAAATACCCTCACCGAAACCAGGCATCTGGACCTCTTCGCTTTTCAGGAGCTCGCCCTCGGCCACGCCCTCGTCGACCTGATCAACCAGCCCAACGACCAGCATTTCAACGAGGTGCGCTTCGACCGCAGCCAGGAGATCCTGCTGGCGAGCAAGCGTTATTGGGTCACCTACGCCGGCGCGACGGTTAAACAGGCCAACCAGGCCTGGGACCGCTATGCCTTCTTCGCCTCCTCCCTGCCGGTGAGCGGCTGGGATGGCAGCAAGGAGCGCTTTATCGGCCGCTGGCGCTCCGAGGCCAATCCCCTCGCCGCCGCCGAAGGGCGCTGCGGCAACAGCGAGATCACCTCCGGTGACGCCATCGCGGCGCTGCAGACGGAACTCCTCCTCAAGCCCGGGGAGGAGAAGCGCCTGGTTTTTCTGCTCGGGGTGGTGCCGCGCGAGGATCATGCAGCGCAAGCCGCCGCGGTGGTGAACAAATACCGCGATCCACAACGGGTGGATGCAGCCTATGCAAGCCTGCGTACGGAGTGGGAGGAATACCTCAGCCACGTGCATGTGGAAAGCCCGGACGAAGAGATGAACACCCTGCTCAACGTCTGGAATCCCTACCAGACCTCGGTGACCTTCCGGTTCTCCCGCGACGCCTCCTACCACCATGGCGGACTCTTGTTCGGCCGCGGCTACCGGGACTCCTGCCAGGATGTCCTCGGTCCGGTGATCCCGCGGCCGGAGTGGGTGCGGGCGCGCATCCTCGAGATGACCCGCTTCCAGTTCCGGGATGGCAGCACCTTTCATCTTTACTATCCCCTCAGTGGCGGCGGCGAAAAGACCGGCCACAGCGATACCCCGCTCTGGCTGCCCCTGGCCATCATGACCTACCTCAAGGAGAGTGGGGATTTCACCCTGCTGGCCGAAAAAAGCCCCTATCATGACGCCGGCGAGGGCACCGTGCTGGAGCACCTCTATGCCGCCATCGATTATACCCTCGCCAACCTCACCGCGCGCGATCTGGCCAAATTCGGACCCGGGGACTGGAACGACACCCTCGACTATCTTGGACGCGGCGGCAAGGGTGAGAGCGTCTGGGTGACGATGTTTCTCTGCTATATCCTCCGCGAGACCGCCGAACTGTGTTGTTACATCTCCGATCCGGCGGCTGAAGCGCGCTATCGCGAGGCCCATGCCCGGATCGCCCGGGCGGTCAACACCCACTGCTGGGACGGCGCCTGGTATATCCGCGGCACCAACGATCTCGGTGAGGTGATCGGATCCTCCACCAGCAGCGAGGGGCGGATCTTTCTCAACACCCAATCCTGGGCGGTCATCAGCGGCATCGCGCCGCCGGAACGCGCCCGCCTCTGCATGGAGAGCGTCCACGCACACCTTGAAACCCCCAAGGGCCCCAAGATCCTCCACCCCGCCTACACCCGCATCGACCCCAACATCGGGCTCGCCACCCGCTGCGTGCCGGGCAAAAAGGAGAATGGCGCGGTCTTTAACCACCCGGTGAGCTGGGCGATCCTCGCTGAATGCCTGCTCGGCCACGGCGAGCGCGCCTTCGAGATCTACAAAAAGGCCCAACCGATGAATCCGGTCATCGACATCGACCGCTATGAGGTCGAGCCCTATGTCTATGCCGAATATGTCACCAGTCCGGACCACCCCACCTTCGGCCAGGCGAGTCACTCCTGGCTCACCGGCTCTTCGGCCTGGATGCTGCGCGACGGCATCGACTATATCCTCGGGGTGCGGCCCGAATACGAGGGACTGCGCATCGACCCCTGCATTCCGGCGGCCTGGCGCAGCTACAAGGTCACCCGCCGCTTTCGCGGCGTCACCTTTCACATTCGAGTAGACAACCCGCAGGGGGTGAAGAAGGGGGTGCGGCGGATCAGCCTCAACGGCCAGCCGTACGAGGGTACCCTGATCCGCATCGAAGAAGCGCGGCTCGCCGGAATGCTGCGGCAAAAAAGTGAACTGGATGTTGTCGTGGAGATGGGATGATCGATCACAAAATAGATTTTATCGCAGCTGTGCGCGGCCGGCTGATCGTCTCGGTACAGGCCGACGCGGGTGACCCCCTCGATGACCCGCACATCCTGACGGCGATGGCACAGGCGGTGGTCCGCGGGGGGGCGGCCGCGATCCGCGCCTGCCAGCCCGCCAACATCGCCGCCATCCGGGCGGCGGTGGGGGTTCCCCTCATTGGCCTGTCCAAGAAGGAATACAGGGATTCTTCCGTCTACATCACCCCGACCCTGGCCGATGCCCTCGCGGTCGCCGCGACCGGCTGTGCTGTGATCGCCCTCGACGCCACCCTGCGGCCGCGGCCGGGCGGCGAGACCCTCGGCACCATCGTCGCCGGCCTGCGCCAGGCCACCTCCGCCTTGCTCATGGCCGACGTCGCCACTGTACAGGAAGGGGCCGCCGCCCTCGAGCTCGGCTTTGAGATCATCTCCTCCACCCTCTCCGGCTACACCGCAGAGAGCTCCGGCAGCGATCCCCGCCAGCCCGACTATGAGCTCGTCGACGCTCTGGTGCGCGAGGCCGGCGGCCGGGCGGCGGTCATCGCCGAGGGCCGCATCTGGCATCCCGAAGAGGCGCAGCGGCTGCTCGCCCTGGGCGCCCATGCCGTGGTGGTCGGCACCGCCATCACCCGCCCCGGCGCCATCACCCGCCGCTTCATCGAGATGATGCAACCACGCTGATCCGGCCCCAATCCCCCCACATAAAAAAATGCTGTGGCGCCGCCCTGAGAGGGCGGGCCACAGCATTTCTGCTGCAGAGGCCTGATTACCTGGCCGTTATTTCACGAGAGTCATCTTTTTCAGCTCGGTGAAGCCGCCCGCGTCGACGCGGTAGAAATAGACACCGCTGGTGAGGCTGCTGCCATTAAAGTCGAAGGTATGGAACCCGGCTTCGAGCCGTCCCTCAAAGATGCTCGCCACTTCCTTGCCCAGCAGATCATAGACCTTGATCCGTACCTCACCGCTCTGCGGAGCCGCAAAGGCGATGCGGGTGACAGGATTGAAGGGGTTCGGATAGTTCTGCTGCAGGGCCCAGGTCGTGGGCAGCTCCTGATCATGCCGCGCCATGCCGGTGACCGGGGAGAGGTCGGCCAGCGAGCGCGGACGGATCTCGTACTTGTTGTTCGGCGGTACGCTGGTGGTGTACTGATCGATCACGCCGGTGAGAGCATAGTAGCCCTGGGGGGCAGGCGTGCCGTCGATGTCGGTCTCCTTGTCGATGAATACCAGCACGGTATCCGCGCCGCGGACGAAGGTGAGGGTGGCATTCTTGCCGGCCGCCGGCCACGACGCCGGTTTTTCCAGATAGTAGCCGGTGAGGCGCACCAGAGAACCCTCGGTGCGCTCGCTCATCTCCGCTCCGCTGGTGATCTCCAGCGGCGCCGGAACCATGCCATCCCCGAGCACCTGCACCGCCGCAGAATCGGTCGCCGTGATTTCGGTCAGACCATTGTAGAACTCGATCTTGCCGGTGATCTGCACCCGTTTGCCCATCTCCAGATTGTAATTGATCTTGCTGGAGTAGAAATTGATGCCCCAGCCCTGCTCATCCTGGAGATAGTAGCTCGACGAGTTGCCGGAATTGTAGTTGATGGTCGTCACCACTCCCTGGATGGTCACGATCTGGCCGGCGAGGTCGGGCTTGAAATCACCATCCCCATCGACCTTGGCTGCGGCGATGGGCATGATCAGCTGGTAACTCTTCGGATTCGGCACCACCTCGGCGAAGCTGTAGGCGCTGATGCCGTTGTTGGTCACCAGTTCAACCAGCTGATTGTTCACCCGGTCGAAGGCGATCTGGCTGGTGGCGTTGGCATTGGCAACGGTTGCCCATTTCGGCGTATTGGCCGGGAGAATTTCAAAGAACTGGCACAGGTTGTCACCCGGTGCGCCGAGCAGCTCGACCACGCGGGTCCCGGGCGAGAAACCGTCACAGGCGGCGAGGAAGCGGTGGGTGATCTCCTCTTCCGTGACCACTTCAAAATAGGTGCAGGTCGTGCCGCCCAGCAGGGTGCGGTCGAATTCGAAGAGGACCGTGCCATCCTTTTTCAGGTAGCGGGCCCTGGTGCCCACGCCTTCCACGAAGAGATAGTCATGGTTCACCGGGCTGATGGCATAGCGGGCTGCGCTCTTTTCCGGCAGGGGGATATCAGCTCCCCGGCTGAAGGTGACGCCGTCAGTGGTATTGAAGGTAAATATTTTGGTATTATCGGAACCGGAGGCATAGGCGATGACATTGACGCCTGTGCCGGAAACGCCGATCGCATCCCCGACACGGCCCTCGAGCAGACCGTCAAAAATCATCACCGGTGCCGCATCCTCATTGGCGAGATAGTAGAGCTTGTAGTTGGTGCCGGCGAGGGCGAGGTTGCCGACGAAGATCTGTCCATCGTCGCTCGCCGCCAGCACGTTGATATGATAGGTGCCGCCGTTGATGCCGGTGGTGTTGATCTCCTTGACGACCTTGCCCGTCTTGGGATCGAGGGCTTTGATGAAGCTGCCGCCGACGCGGCTGACCGTCAAGAGGTGGTTGGTGGCCTTGTTGTAGACCAAGGCCCGCACCATGTTGTTGGTGCCGTGCCAGAGGGTGGTATCGGCCGTCTGGCGCCAGTTGAGGGGCCAAAGCTCCTCAGCCATCGCCTTGACCGGAAAGTCATAGAGACCAAGAGAGGTGTAAACGAGGAGATTGCTGGCGATGGCACCGGTCGTGCCGGGCTTCAGGGTGGCCGTCAGGTTGGCGGTATCGCCGGCAGCCACTGTGATCGATGAATCCGGTGAGAAGCTCATCAGGGTTGCATCCCAGGCGGTCGAATCGACCGTGATCGGCGCTGCACCTGAATTGATGAGATGGAAATCGAGCACGTTGGTGGAACGGGCCCAGACGCTGCCAAAGTCAAGTTCCTTCAGGGTGAAAGGCCAGAACCTTTCAACCACGCCAAAGAGCTCCACCTCATAGACTCCCCTGTTGGTCAGCAGGGTGAAGGTATCATCGAAATCACCAGCGATGTCGGTGGCCAGGGAGATGGTGACGACAAGAGTTGCGCCGACATCCACTGTGGCCGGACCGGTGAGATCGCTGCTGAAGCGATCGCCGTCAAATCCGGCAGAGAGAATCTCGAAGGGGGCTGTGCCCTGGTTGGTTATGGAAAAACTCTGCTGCGCGGCGGTGCCGAGCAGCACGTTGCCGAAATGGAGATTATTGGTCGAGAAAACCGGATCGGCCTCGAGCATGCCGGCATTCAGCATGACATTGGCAAAGGAGTAGGCGCTGAGGCCGTTGTTGGTGGCCAGTTCGATCAGATGGTTGCTGTAAATATCATAGACTGACTGGGCGTTGGCATTGGGATTGGGATTGCTGCCATAGAGGGGCGTCATCGCCGGCCATTTCTCCCAATAGGCGCAGAGATTGTCGCCCTCCTCCCCGAAGAGTTCGACGACGCGCACGCCGGGGGTCCAGCCATTGGCCAGAAAGAGGAACTTGCGCGAGGTGCCATCGAGGGCGGGTATCTCGGCAAAGTTCACCGCCGCGCCGACGACCTCTGCAGTGTCGAACTGGTGGAGCACCGTGCCGTCTTTTTTGATATAGCGCGTGGGTTTGGCCGGCCCGTTGACGAAGAGATAATCCCCGTTGCCGACCGGAGCGATGCCGAAACGTGCGGCGTTGGCCTCGGGCAGGGGGATATCCGCTCCCTGAACAAAGGCAGCGCCTTCAGTGGAGACGAATGTATAGATTTTGTCGTTGTCAATGCCGGAAACATAGACGGTGACATTCTTGCCCGTTCCCGTGCAGGCGATGGCATCCCCTGCGCGGCCGGGGACGACACCCTCCCAGGCCAGGACCGGGGCGGCCCCTTCGCTGGCATAGTGATAGAGCTTGAAGGTGCCGTTTGCCAGGGCGAGGTTGCCGGCGAAGATCTGGCCGTCGGCCGTGGCAGTCACCATGTTGATGTGATAGGTGCCGCCCGAGATGCCGGCCGTATTGAGATCCATGAGATAATGACCCGTAGCGGCATCGAAGACCTTGATAAAGGTGCCGCCGACCCGGGAGGCGATATAGAGGTGTTTGGTCTTCGCGCTGTAGGCAAGAGTGCGCACCATGCTGTTGGTGCCGTGCCAGGCGGCGGTATCGGCTTTGGAACGCCAGGCCAGCGGAAAAGAGGCATAACCGCCGAAGGGATAGAGAGCGATGGCATTGTTGGTCTCCAGCACCCAGACGCGGTCGCTGTCGGGCTGCACGACCACCTCACCGACGCCGTTGGCGTTGTTGTTCGAGCCCATACCCTTGAAAACCACATTCACCCTGGAATCAGCGAGGTTGTCGCCCAGTTGAACCAGTCGGCCGGTGGCCGGTTTGACATTGCCGTCGGCGCTGGCCAGATAGAAATAGCCGCCATAACCGAAGACATCCAATGCCGAGGCGCTGGTGCCAATGAGGGTGGTGGGCACTGTGCCGGTGATCTCGCCGGCGCCATCTAGACGGGTGGCCGCGATGCCCGGGCGGTTGACCCAGATGGTGTTTTCATCCAGGGGGTAGATGTCCGTGCAGTGGCCGTTCTTGGCGATCACTTTTTCGACCTGGAATTTAAGCCCATCGGTCGTGCCGAGAACATGGATCTTGGCTGCGGCATTGTTGCCGGAGATGTAGATCTTGGTCGTCAACCCCTGGCCGACGACATGGAAGGCATCGCCGAAACGGGTGGCACCGGTGACGGTGGTATCGGCCGCCACGGTCGGGAGCGCTGTTTCATCCGCCCAGCGGTAGATCTTGAAGCCGCTGCCGGTATTGAGGTTGCAGGCGTAGATGACGCCGTCATCGGCAACCCCCACCTTGTTGAGATGATAGGTTCCACCCGAGACGCCGGTCATGTCCAGCTGGCCGACGCTGTCCCCTTTGGCGGCATTCAGGGCGACGATGCGATGCCCGCCCGTACGCGTAGCCACCAGCAGATGGTTGGTCACCTTGTTCAGGGCGATGCTCCGCGTCAAATCATTGTTCTTGAAAAAGAACTGTGCGGCATCATCGGCGCTGACTTTCCAGATCGGGGTTGCTGTGCTGTCGACCAGCGCAAAGGCCGCGCTGGCCAAGAGCATCAGCATGGAAAACAGTACCATTACCTTTTTCATGCATCTCCTCCACGGATTGGGATAAGGGATTTCCTGCGGCAGCGGCATTTCGAGAGGCGGCAGAGGGATATCACCAGGATCTCTTCGGTCTTGTGCGATCCCGCCGCTGGAGGCAGGTCTGGTTTGTGAATGTACTAAGGTTTTATTTAAGGAGCAAGAGCTTCCGTATGCTTTTGCCCGATTCCGTGATCAGCAGGCCGTAATAGAGGCCGCTGCCCGCAGCCTGCGCTTGCCAGGTCACCTCGTGGACGCCCGCGTCATGGCGGCCGCGGGCCAGAACAGCGACCTCGCGCCCGCGCATATCATGAATGCGCAGCTCCACCATCGCGGACTGCACCAGGGTGAAGCGAATGCGCGTTGCGGCGTTGAAGGGATTGGGATAGTTCTCCAGCAGTATTGAGCTCGCGGCGGGGAGCACCTGCTCAGGCTGCCGCGCGACCAAGGCCGGCATTCCGAGGGGGCGCCGGCTGCGGATCAGCATTATGGCATCGGCGAAAAGCACGGCATTGGCCTCGATGCCGGCGTTGCTCAGGCGCACCACGCGCTGGCCTGCTCCCTGGCGAAAGAAATAATCACCCAGTTTGAACCAGCGCGCTTGCCCTGAGAGGGCCTGATTCACATACACAGTATCGCTCCCCGCGGCATGGCGGATCTCGTAGGGCGCCCGCTGGCTCGCCGAAAACTGGTAGATGTTGAAGGCATACAGCTCATACCAGCCGGTCTCGGCGATATCGGCCGTATATTCGATCCAGCGCTCTTCTCCGGCCCTGCAGTAGAGGCATCCCTCCTTGAAACCGCGCAGTGTCGTATAGGGGATCCAGCCCTCCGAGCGGCTCGCGCCGGCTTCCTCCTCATTGATCACCCGGGCGGGGAGACGCCACTCGCGCGGCCGTCCGGGGACGGCGGCGGGCTGCTGATAGACCTCATCCCGAAGATAGGGCAGATCGTCGGCCAGGGTGTTATAGTACCAGATCACATGGCCCTGCAGATTCCGCGCCCGCGTCGTCCGGATCATGGCGGCGATCTCGGTGGCGGGGACGATGATTTCGTTGGCGATGGAACAGAGGCCGGGAAAGAACCTCTCGCGCGCGGTGATATAGCTCAGCTGCCGGTCGAGTTCCGCGGCATAGACCGCATTGGTCGGCCAGTAGAGCTGGGTGCTGACCACATCCAGATGGCCCTCATTGATCCAGGGCCGCCAGTCCTGACAAAAGTTGTCATAACCGTAGCTGTAGGAGATCGGGGCGTTGCTGATGAGGAGATCGGGATGAACCGCCTTGATCGAGTCGTGGAAGGCGGCGACGAAATCGGTCAATTTCTGCGCCCGCCACGCCATCCAGCTGCGGTCGCCCGGCGCCGCCGGCGGCGCGGCGCCGCCATGGTCCGCCTGATAGGCTGCGACGGTGGCCGGATCGTAACCGCAGTCCAGTTCCGGATAGCGGATGCGATCCAGCTCGATTCCATCGACATCATAGTTCGCCGCCACCTCCTGGCACAGGTCGATGAGGAACTGCTGGGCTTGAGGATGAAGATGGCTGAGCCACTTCCAGCGCAGGCTGCCGTTGAAGAGGACGGAGCCATCGCGGTGTTGCGCAAACCACTCCGGCCGTGCCCGATAAAGGTCGTCGTTCTGATCGTGACAGGCGCAAAATCCGTATTCGAACCAGGCCTCCACATGCAGCCCTGCCCGGTGGCCCTCGGCGATCATGTCGGCCAGCACATCCCTGCCGTTCTCAAGTCGCGGATCGGTCCACTGGCCAGTCAGATCATAAAAGGTTCGGCTGCGGAAATAGGGATAGCCATAGCGCCAGACATCAACATAGACCGTATTGAGATTATGGGCGGCGATGTCCTCCATCATTGCCGCTATGGCATTCTTGGTCGGGGGATTGGCGCCCCCCCAGGCGATCCACACCCCGCGCAGTTCCTCCTGAGCGCCGGCCATGCCGGCGGCCGACAGGAGCAGCAGGAGCCAAATGTTCCGTATCCGCAAAAGTGGCATTCTCCTTCTACTTGAGCAGGACCAGCTTGCGCATGAGGCTGCCCTCCTCCGTCACCAGGCGGAGGTGATAGAGGCCGCTGCTCAGACCGCTGCCATCATAAAGGATGGCATACCGCCCGGCCTCGCGCAGCCCGTCCACCAGGGTTGCGGCCTTGCGCCCGGTGATGTCATATAGCTCGAGCCGCACCCGGCCCTTGCGCCCCAGCTCAAAGGCGATGGTAGTGGCCGCGTTAAAGGGATTGGGATAATTCTGCAGCAGTCTAAAGTGCGCGGGCTGAGCTTCGGCTAAACCGTCGACCCCGCTCGCGCCGGAGGAGCGGACCTCGACCGCACCCGGGTCGACGGGGAAAAGGCCGCTGCCCAGTTCGTTGACGTAATAATAACGGTTCAATGTGGGCGCGCTGCCGGCGGGATTATCGACAGGGAAGGCCGCCAGCACCTGGCCGCTGCTCCCCTTCTCCGCCACATAGGCCATCATCGCCAGCCGGTTGGCCGAAGCGCCGATGCCCGGTTCGTTCTTGATCGCCGAGAGCTCGGCGAAATCGGCCACCGCATAGGCCAGGGCGCCCTGTCCCGCCAGATTGCCGTCGAATGCCGTTGCACTCCAGGCCGACCCCTTCCATTTGTAAATGCTTCCGACCATAAAATCGGCTGCATTCCAGGATTCCACCTCATAGACGACGTCCGCTCTGAATGGCAGCGCCTTGACGCCGCCGGCAGCCGTGGGCGGCACCGTCGAGCCGTTGAGGCCCTCGGGATCGAGATCGAAAGCCCAGTAGAGCCGGTTTTTTCCGGCCGGTTCGATCAGGGCAGCTCCGGTGAGCCCCAGAAAGAGCTTGCCCTCGGACCAGGTGAAACAGAGAGTATGGAGAGCCCCCTTGCCGACGCAGTCTGTAGGAAAAAAGTCGTTCAGTCCGTCAATGCTGACGGTCAGGGCGCTGTCACGGGGCGTACTGGTCTTGAGCATCTTGTCAAAACTGATCGAGGCGATGCTGTTCATGCCCATCAGGGTCACCAGAGCGTTGCGTCTGCTGTCGTAGCTGCTCAGGCCGGTGGCGTTGGCGTTGCTCCCTTTGGTGCCCGGGGCGTAGATCGATGCCAGCGAGTCGGAGTTGGCTCCTGAATAATCAAAGGTGACCGTGCCCAGCTCATCCTCGAAATATTTTACCGTGCGGAAATTGGCCGAGTAGCCGTTGGCGACGACGATATACTTGAAGAGGCCGAGCTGCAGGTGGGTGACGCCCGAGGTGCCGCCGGGCGAGGCCAGGGTGTCAGGACAGGTGGCGATGATGGTGCCATCCGCAGTGATCAGGGTCGGGGGAAAGAGCGGCCCGGCGGAATTGATCCACAGCTTGCCGCCCGGAGCGACCGGCGAGATGCCGTGGCGCGCACCGCCCGGCACCGGCAGGTTGACGTAGCGGTCAAAAATCAGGCTTGATCCCCCCGTGTCCTTGAGCACCGCAATGCGGGGGTTGTCCTGACCGGAGCTGTAGAGATATTTGCCGGCGCCGTGTCCGGCCGCCGCAAACGAATCGCCAAAACGGCCGTTCTCGAGGGCATCCTCAAAGACCAGCTCCGGGGCGGTGGTTTCGCCAGCATAGCGGTAGACCTTGAACTTTGAACCGGGGCTGTAGACCGGCGCGGAGAGATTGCAGACGTAAAGCGTGCCATCGTCGGCGCGGGCGATGAGGTTGATGGCGTAGGTGCCGCCGCCGATGCCGGCGCTGTTCATCTCGCCCAGGGAATCCCCGCTGGCGGCATCGAGGATGTAAATGTGCACCCCGCCCTTGCGGGTGACCACCAGTACATGATCGGTATCGGGATTGTAGACCAGGCCGCGGCAGATGTCGTTGGCCGGGTCGCTGAACTTGTTGGTCTTCCAGAGCAGGGGATACTCGGCCTGGAGCAGACCTGCAGCAGCAAAAATGAGCAGGGAAATCAGTAACAACCGTTTCATGCAAACCTCCGATGATCAGGATCGGTTAAATTGCTAAAAATAATAGCGCAAGCCCAGGCCCGCGTTCAGGCTCTGAAAGCCGGAGACCCCCTCCAGCTCGATGTGGGGCTGCATGGTCGGATAGAGATCGCCGATCACCAGCCGGTAATGGGCAAAAAGATCCAGGCTGAGCGAGGAAGAAATCATAAACTCCATGCCCGCTCCCAGACGAAAGGACCAGTTGTACTCCTGCAGCACCTTTTCGTCGATATGCGGCAGGTCGATGGCCGGATCGGCCTCCACCTCACCGCGAACCCCTTTCCAGTGCAGCACGCCGGCGCCAAAATGGAGATAGGGGTGCAGCATGCTCACCGGTGCAAGACTGTAGCGGCCGGAAAAGAGCAGCGCCGTATGCTCAAGGGAGAGTTCCAGCCTCCCCGCCGGATATCCCGTCAGGTTTTCGCGGCTGAAGGAGCTGTATTCGAGCAGCCCCTCGAGAAACCAGCGGCGGTTGTACTGCTGGCCGGCGGCGATGGCATAATTGGCGGCGGGTTTGAACCACTGCGTCAGCGCTCCCGCCGGCGCCGAATAGATCCCCTGCACCGCGGCGCCCCACCTCCCCGGCTCCACCGCCGCCGCCGGTACGGCGGTCGCTGCAAAACAAATCAGGAAAAGATAACGTTTCATGTCTGGTCGCGTCTCAATATTTGAAGGTTAGGCCCAGGGTCAACAGCAGCTTCGACTTGAAGGGAAACCACTGCGCGCTGTCCGAGGAGATGTTGAACAGATTTTCTAGTCCCGCGATGGCCTCCCGGCCGGGATAATAAATGTAATGCGCCGTACCATCCAGATCGACGGAGGTGGAGAGCGTGTAGCGAAGGCCGAGCGTGGGCATGATAAAGAGGCGTTTGCCCTGCTTGGGCGGGGCAAAATGGAGCACATCGAGGGGGTACTCGTAATCGAGGCCCGCCCGCAGGGTGTCGAGATCGAACCGTTTGATCCAGTGCTCCTCCATCTCCAGCTGGCGTTTGTAGAGGTCCAGCCCGCCGCTGAGGCCCAGATAGGGCGTGAATCCGGCTCCGAGGGGTATCTCCCAGGTTAGCCCCAGGGAGAAGTGCAGTTCATTCATCTTCTGGGTGGGCTCAAAGACCGCCGAATAGATGCTGTCAGTGCTGGTGTAGACGAGTTCCTGATTGATGCGGGTCAGATTGGCGCCGGGCAGGAAGGGGATGTAGGTCTTATCCCAGTAATCCCACTGCCATTCGTCGAGCACGCCGGCCTGCTCCAGTCCGGCCACCTCATAGTGCAGCGCGGCGCGCAGGCGCACCCCTGGCCACAGCCGGGTGCTCAGCTCCGCGCCCGCGCCGTATCCGGAACCCGCTTCGATCCGTCCCTTGTCGACAAGCTGCTGCACGGATCCGAAAAGCCGGGTCTGGATGGGCCGCTCCTGAGCGTGCGCAGCGGCGGCGGGCAGAATGATCAGCGCCAGAAAGAAGGCCTTGTTCAGGGTTGAGCGCATGGTTCAAAACTCCATGACGAGGGTGTAACGTGCCGTGCCATCCAGGGTTTCATGATCCATATAGGAAAAATCACAGCGCAGCCGGCCCAGCGCCGTTTCGAGGCGCAAGCCGATGCCGCCGGTGAGGTTTTCATGATCATAGCCGTACTTGTAGCCCCCGCGCAGATAGAGGGCGCCGGCCAGCAGAGCCTCCAGGCCGGTGTGCAGCCTCCCATCGCCGTCGTTAGGCTGCACCGCCTCCAGCAGCAGGGTCAATCGGTTCGGACTCTCAAAACCGCCCGCCAGGTCGGCGGAGAGGCCCATTTTGAGCTGCTGCGGCATCTTGAATTTTTCCCGGGCATATTTGGCCTCGAGGCCGAAATTCTGCAAAAAGGTGCCGATGCGCAGGCTGTGGTAGCCCGTCATAAAAACAAACCCGATGTCGGTCACCACGTTGTCGGCATGCCAGAGGTCGATCTCCTCGCGCACATAGTTCAGGGAAGCGCCGAAAGCGAAGCGGTCGGTGAGCTGGCGCGCGAAGGTGAGACCGAGGGCGTAGGCTCCGGCCGTATATTCACCGAGGCTGATGTAGGAGCCCGCCTGCGCGGCGGAGGGATTGATGGTCTTTTCCATACGGCCAAAATCGAACCAGGTGGCGTGCAGCCCGAAGACCCCGATGCGGGCCATCTGCGCCGTAAGCGCGAAGGCCTGATGGCTGGTTTCGACGTACCAGCCGGCATGCGAGACCGACAGTCCATAGCGTTTGCTGCCCAGGGCGGTCAGGGCGGGATTGACAAAGAGGCCCTCCGCGCCGGCATCGGGCATGGTGATGCCGGTCTCGCCGAGGGCGGCAAAACGCGCCGAGGCCGGAATCTCGAGAAAGACGAAGCCCGAGGTGCCGGTCTTGTTGAACTCCTGCGCCATGCCCGCCACTGCCCAGACGAGCAGCAAGAGCATCCCGGCTATAGCTGTTCTTTGGCCGATTATTTTCATTCTCAAAGGCCTGCGTTTAAATAAAATTGGCTCTCTATTTTCCACCTGGATGGGTCTCTTCACCGCGCCTCAGTTGACGATGGCGAATTTCCCGGTTTTTCCCTCCCCGCGGTCGTTGTGCACCTTGAAGAAATACATCCCGCTCTTGACATACTGGCCATAGTCGCTGATCTGGTTCCAGGTGGCGACGCCGGACTGGGGGTCGCTGTGCCTGATCGTTTTGACCAGATCCCCGCGGACAGTATAGATCTCGATGGTGCAGGCGGTGGAAAGGTTGACGAACTGGATCAGTTTGGCATCGCCGGCCAGCTCGAATCCGGAGCTGCGGTAAAAGGGGTTGGGCACGACCGTCACCCCGCTGAGGTCGGCATCGGTCGGGGTCAGCGTGGTGTAAAAAGGTGATGTCGTGCGATTGGCGAAAATTGAACTTTCGAGTGAGGGCACGGCGACCCCGGCATCGACAGCCCAGGCCGGATGGCCGGTGTCGTAAGCGGTCACCGAATAGTAAAAACCGTAGCCGAGGGGGACCTCTTCGTCGATGAAGGTGTACTGTCCCGAGGCGGGATTGTAGTAGCGGCTGTCACCGGCTTGAATGTCGGCGATCTGCTGCCAGGGGCCGAAGGGATAGCGTCCGGAGCGGTAGATCCGGTAGCCGGCGAGGTCCACTACCTTCTGATGCGGATCCGGAACCGACTCGCTGCGGGCATCGAAGCTGATGACGTTTCCCACCCGCGCCGGCTCGCGGTAGCTGGAGAGGGTGAAGGGGGGCGCCGGGGGCGGCATCGGCACGGTGTATTTGTGCTGATAATTGAAAGCTATGCGCGCATTGAGGTAGGCCGCGGCCGAATCGGCGGCGGCCTCGACCATCGCCCGGGTCACGCCCGGCTGCAGCGCCCGCTCATAGGGCATGCCGCCGACGAACTCGGCCATCACCACCCGAATCGAATCCCGCGCCGGGATGTTGAAAGGGCCGAGGGAATAGTTGGCGTAGAGCCGGCTGCTCCCCATGCGCGGGTCGGCGGGGTCGCGAAAAGCCTCCGAAAGCAGCATCGGGTCGGCCATGGCGGCATATTTGGCATCCAGGCCGGTCACCCCGAGAAAGGGCGCGGCATGATCGTTGGTCGCGGGAGCGGCCGACCAGACAAAATCGTTGATCCCCTCGACCCCGTTCGAATCGGGCGGCAGAGCGAGAAATTTCAGACCCATCACCCCCGGGGCGACGAACTCGGGCTCGATGCGGTTGCGGTCGGCCACGGGATCATAGATGTAATGCTCGAAATAGTCGTACGACTCGTCGAATCCGGGTGTGGAGGCCAGATCCCCCGCCCGGCAGGTCAGCAGCTTCTCTTCCGGGTTCCAGCGCGAACGGACATTGCGGGCCCCCGGGGGAAAATTGGGAAAGGTCAGATTCCAGCCGCGATGGTTGGGTGAAAGGGCATAGCTGAAGAGCAGCCAGACCCCGCGCAGGGGCTTGCGCCGCTGGGTGTTGGCGATGACGTATTCGATGATCAGATAATCCTCATCGGCCCGGGAACCCGACCACTGCCGCACCCGCCGCTTGACCTGGATGGGCAGATTCTGGTTGTCCCAGGGCTGGTACCAGGCGCCGTTCATCTCGAACTCGGTCTCCAGCACCACCTCCGCCTCGCGGGGATCGGCCGCCAGCCAATAATTCTCGCCCTGCTTCCAGCGCAGCTGGTGCCGCTTGACCAGATAGCGGAAGGCATCCCCCTTCCAGCCGACGTCGGTGCCGTGGTTGCTGAAATTGTCCCAGCCCCAGACCTCACCGCTGTCGTTGAGAGCGGTGATGAAAAAACCCCCGGCCACCAGGTAGCTGTTGCTGCCGCCGATGTTCTGCTTGATCTCCTCGCTGCTGAATCCGGGCCAATCCAGACCGGCGCTCTTGCGGGTCCAGTCGGCCATGGGCTCGCACTCCTGCGAAAAATAGAACGAGTGCCACAGCCGTCCGCGCCTCAGCTCGATGGTGTAATTCTGCTCCTGACCCGCAGCCGGGATCAGGCCGGTCAACAGGAGCCCGATAACAGCATAACAGAGAGGGGTGATCTTTTTTTGCATGCGCACTTTCCTAAAACTCCACGCCCAGGGACAGGAAGAGCTGTCGGGGAATGTTCTTGAAGGTCTGGAAATAATTATAGAGCCGGTAATCTCGATAGGGATCGTCGTCCCGGTCCATGTAGGTGACGCTGCGCAGGACGAAACGGTCCAGCTCATCGCTGGTATAGATGGGGGTAAGATGCTTGTTGCCGAGCAGGTTGAGCACCCGCAGGCTGGCCTTGAGCTTGAGATCCATCAGGGTGAAATCCTTCTCCACGCGCAGATCGGTCTGCGACTCCATCGGGTAGCGCCGGTTGCTCTCCACCTGATATTCATACTGATATTCCGGCGACCAGTAGTAGGCCAATCCGCTGGTGACCTTGTAGATCAGGCTGATGGAAAGATTCGCCAGGGGCCGCCGGCCGAAGAGCTCCAGACCGCTGCCGGCGGGGACGAAGTAGGTCACCATGCCGTTGAAGCGATGGGTGCGGTCCTCCGGCGCCAGATAGTCGCTGGCGGAATACTGATACTTTTGCTCAAGTTCGGGAGTCATGACCTCACGCTCGAGATAGACCCCGTAATTGCCATAGTTGGCCTGGCTCAGGGTGTAGGAGAGACGATAGTGCCAGATCTGGCTGTTGCGGTTCTGGAAGGTGATTTCGATGCCGCGCGCGTTGCCATAGCCGCGGTTCTCGTAGGAAATATAGCTGCCCTTGAGATCATCCTCCTTGTTCTGGCTCCCGGTGGTGGACTTGACATAGACCGTCGAGATCTGATCCTTGAGGTCGTTGTAGTAGGTGACGATCTCGAGCTGGTGGGTATCCCAGAGGTTCTGCTGCACCCCCACCTCATAATTGATGCTCAGCTTGGGTTTGAGATTGGCGTTGCCGTAACTGCCCCAGCCGTTGTAGGTCTGGTTGTCGAGGGCCTGATTGACCAGGGGCATGGAGCGGAAATGACCGTACTGAACGCGAAAAGCGGTGCGCTCGCCGATCGGGAAGGAAACCCCCAGCCGCGGCGAGAGCGAGGTGAAGGTCCTGGAGGGCTCCCAGGCCGGATTGCCCACCGCCGGACTGCCGAGGGCGGGATAGAAGAGGTCATAGCGGTCGGCCGGCACATCGACGCCGAAATTGTAGGCGTCCAGGCGCAGCCCCAGATTGGCGACCATGCCGGCGAACTCGAGCTTGTCCTGCACATACCCGGCTGCGTACCAGGTCTTGGCCTTGTAGTTGGTGGCGAAACCGGTGCGCCAGATATAGGCCGAAACGCATAGCGAGGAGGAGGCGTTGTAATTCTGGTCCATCAGCGAGGTCTCGATGCCCGCCTTGAAGAGGTTGGTGTTGGTCAGCTGCGAGGTGAAATTGAGGCGGCCCTCGTAAAAGCGGGTGACCGAGGCCTGGTTATAGAGGCTCGACCAGGTGTAATAGGCGCGATATTTTTCAAACCAGGGACCGGGGTCCTCGAGGCGGCGCGATTCGACTTCCAGCTTGCGGTCGACGTCGGTGGCCGGCGTGGGCGTCTGCAGGGCATAGAGGGTCTCGCTCTGATGGGTTAAATTGGCCTCGAGATAGGAGCGGGCGGAAAAGAGATATTTGTAATTGAGGTTCTGGGCGAAGACGGTCTCCTCGCGAGGCGAGTCGTAGATCAGGGTGTATTTGCGCTTGGCGCCGTAGCTGCCCCACAATCCCGCCCAGGTGATGTCATCCGACCCTGAACCCATCCCCGAGAAGTAGCTCTGGTAGAGCCCGGTAAGCTTGAAATTCTGGCGGCTGCTCGGCTTCCAGGCGAGCACCAGGGAGTAGTTCTGCAGACGCTGGATCTTTTCCCGCGTCGGCAGCCTCGTCGGTTTGTTCTTGAGTTCGCCGGAAAAGAAAAAGCTCATCTTCTCGGCGTTCATACCCAGCGGGCCACCGAAACTGAATAGATAGCGGGTGTAGGGATGCTGGCGGTAATCATAGATGCCAAAGATGTTGTCATCCGAAGGGGTATGGTTCTTCACCCAGAGCTGATGATTCCGCCGCGCCTCCGCTTCATTGACCACCCCGAGCGAATCGCGGAACTGCGGTTCCTTGAGCCAGTTCTCCACCAAGCCCCATTTTCGCCATTCGTACTGCTGCTGCGAATAGAGATAATCCCCCCAATGGTACTGGCCCTCGGGACGGTATTCCATGATGAAAGCCCCGTTGAAGCGGGGGCCGCCCTCCTTGGTGACCACCTTGACCACACCGGATTGGGCATTGCCATACTCGGCGTTAAAGCCGCCGGAGATCACCTCCATCTGGGCGATGGCCAGGGGATTGATGTCGTATTTCCAGCTGTTGTCCGATTTGGAGCCGGTGCCGTAGGCGGGCACCCCGGTGTTGGTCGTCAGGCTCTTCATGCCGTTGATCTGGTAGTTGATCTCGTAGGAGCCGCCGCCGCGGATGCTGTAGGTGCCGTCGGCATTCTTGTTGATCCCCGCGGAGAGCTCGAGGATGTTGCGGATGCCCTCCACCGGCAAGGCGTCGATCTCGTCGGTATCATAATGAACCGACGAGGAGGTCTTGTCGGCCTCGACGATGGGCCGCGTGGCGGTGACGGTGACCGATTCCCCCAGATCGACAGTGGTGGTTTTAAGCTGGGCGTCGATGGTGGTGGTGCGGTCGATGCGCACTCCGACCTGGGCGATCGTCAGCGGCTGATAGCCGATGTAGACGAAGCGCAGCTGATGCATGCCCGGCGGCACATTGAGGATGGCATAACGGCCCTCCATGTCCGTCACCGCGCCGATGGCCATGCCCACCACCATGACGTTGGCGCCGGCGAGAGGCTCGCGGGTGGCGGCATCCCGCACCTGGCCGGCGATCTTGCCCGTCGTCTGGGCGTGCAGGCGCGCCGGAGCGGCGCTCAGAAGCAGAAAGAGCAGAAAAGCCGTTATTTTTTTCATAGCCCTGCAACCATCATGGGTGAAAGTCTCATGCGATGGGACGTTGCGCCCCTGCCTCACCTGATCAGCATCACTTTGGCCACTGCCAAACCGCCGCGGCTGTCGCGCAGCGTGACGAAATAGAGGCCGCTGGCCAGGGCCTCCGCTGCGAGCGGCCATTCATGATCTCCCGCCATGAGGAGCTCGTCAGCCAGCACAGCCACTTCGCGGCCAAGGGGATCATACAACGCCAGCCGGATGTGTCCGTCTTCTTTCAGCCGGCAGCGGATGCGGGCACGGTTGTTGAAGGGGTTGGGATAGCAGTGCAGCAGTAGAGGGGAACGCGGCGTTACGATGGCGTTCGAGGCCGCGCCCGTACGGGCATCATGGGAGAGAATTCGAAGGGCATCGGCGACGATGTACTGGCCCCTGGTGGCGGCGTCGGAGATGCGGATATACTCCGTACCGTCATCAGCGAACGAGAAAGCGCCGATCGGGACCCAGGCGCTGCCGTTGGCGGTCTGGTTGACGCGCACTGTGTCGCTGCGCCCCTGATGCTGGATGATGAAAGGGGTATCCTGACAGCGGTTGGAGGAGGCCACCCACCAGGCCTGGATCTCATAGAGCGCCGGACCATGCAGGCGCGGCTGGAACTGGGCGAATTTGGCACCCTGCCCGGGTGTGTTGAGCAGGCTGCGGGTGGCGCCATAATAGCCCGCATTGGCCGATTCGAACCACCCGGCCCCGCTCAATGTGCATTCCGGGTCGGCCGTGTCGATGATCTTTTCAAAATAAACGGTCTTGTGGGGCGCGATCAGGCTGTCGGCATGCACCAGGGCCAGGATGGTCGGCACAGCCCGCACGCCGCTCGTCTGACCCTCCGGCCGGTTGACCAGGGTGGCCCCAATGCTCATCTGCGTCGAGCCGCCGCCGTCCAGATTCATCGCCTCGACGCAGCCCAGCTCCAGCAGCATCGCGGCCAGTTCCGCAAGTGTAGCTCCCTCGCTGGCCGCCTGGCGGCCGTCGACCACCATCAGCAGCACATGATGCCCGGGGGTATATCCTACAGCCGTGCGCGGATCGCGGTTGTCCGCGCCCACCCCGGAGCCCCAGAAAACCTCCTCGTCATAGCTGATGCGCACCTGGCCGTTTTTCAGCAGGGTGGGTCCACCGCCGATGGCGGTCAGAATCTCCGGAAAGGGTGTTCCCGCCGCAGCGAGCGGCTGCGGCGCCGGCGTGCCGACGGCGTTGGCCGCCGGCTGGGCATAGCGGTAGATATCAGCCGGCCGGCTGCCAAAATGATAGATCCAGTCCACGGCCGGCGAGCGGCTGGTGTTGAGCGAAAAGAGGCTGCGGGTGACCGGATAGCTTTTGTTGTCGCGGGTCACTGCAGCAACGTTTTGCGCCAGCAGCCGGTCGGGGTAGACCACCGCTGAATAGGAGGCGCCGTCGGCGATGCCGAAATAGCCGCCGTTGACCGCTGCAAAGGCTCCGGTACGGGCTGTAAAGTCGGGAACGGTCTCCTTGCGGGAACTTGTCGTCGAGAGGTAGGGGCGGACCGCCAGGTCCGGGACGTTGAGATCGATATCGATGTACCAGGCGCGCAGGGCGGGCTGGGTGCGCACGCCGGAAAAGAGACGCGCACCCTGAGGCAGGCCGGACGGAATCACCTCGCTCCAGGTGAGTGGCTGGGCGGATGCGGAAAGGGAAATGACGAGCAGAAGAGACGCGAGACGTTTCATGAGGTACCTGTCAACCGATCGGCCACCGAACCAGCACCCCCCGCCTGCGGGGATTCCTGCAATTGGAACAACGAGTGCGCCCGAGCCCCATTCGAGTGCAGCGGTTATACCGTTCCCGCAGGAATTGCAGACCTCTCATTATAGTACACTTCTGTACAAATCGCAAGCAAAATCTGCAGCAGCGACCAGACCCCATCGATCAGTTGTTGAAATCAGTAGAGCCTGGGTCAGCTGAGCCCCTGGTGGTCTGAATAATCCAACAAGTTACTAAAGTCAGCACGGCCGCCTGCCCCCAATCCATTCCAGCATCCATCCGCGCCTGTCCAGCGGTCAGGGGTGCTTCACCTGCTCTCGCATCATTTCAATCGCCTTGAGCAGCCGCTTGTCGCGGGTCTCCTGCCTTTTGGCCTCTGTAATCCAGCGCACATACTCTTTGCGGTGGGTATAGGCCAACCCGTCAAACCAGCGCTTTGCGTCCGGATTTTCATCCAGCAGCCTGCCCAGGTCAGCGGGGATCTCCACCTCGCGGGGCTCGTCATCCTTTCTCAGAACAACATGGACGCTGTCGCCGGGATTCTTGCCGATGGCCGACCGCACCTGCTGGGTCAATCCCAGCCAGTGGCAGGGCGAACCCATTTTCACCAGCGAGCCGCGATATTCATAGCCGTCAAAAGTCGCCACTACTTTCACCCGGCCCTTGACGCCGAATTCCTCTTCCACGTTGTACGGAAACTCAATGAAGGCGGCATCCAGACCAGGATGCTTCTGAATCACAGCGTCAAATTCATAGCTCTTCATTCCACAACTCCGGTAAAAAACACTTAAAAATTGGCAGTTCCAAACCCAGCAGTTCTGGTCCATCCATCACCTCAGCAGCACCAGCCGGATCTGCCCCGACCAGTCGTCAGACACCAGCCGGCAGAAATAGGTTCCACTGGGCTCCCCCGATGCATGCCAGTGCACAGAGTGGGCGCCGGCCCCAAGCTGGCGCGCCAGCAGCACCGCCACTTCCCGGCCCCGCGCATCGTAGATTTTCAGTGCGACCCGGCCCGGCCGCGGCAGCCTGAAATCGATGCGGGTGGTTGCATTGAAGGGATTGGGATAGTTCTGCGCCAGGCGGAAATCCTCTGGCGCAGAGAGCGGCGGCGCGGCGACGGCGGTCGGGCCGGCCACTCCGGCGATTTCAGCAGCCGCAGCCAGCATGATCTGCCCTCCTTTCCGGATCAGATCCGGTGATAATTTGTCAATCGTATCCACCGGCTTGTGGTAGTACGGATCCAGCCCGCCCCAGATTTCTCTTGCGCTGCCTTCGGCAAAATTGAGGGCCTCATAACCGGCCGCGGCAAAAGGTCCGTAATCGCTGGCGCCTGTGGAATCGACCTCCACATCGAAGGTTGCGCCGATGCCATAGCGGGTGTTGTAGACCAGCACCGAATCGATCAGGCGGCTGCGGGTGAGATAGCTGCCGGCAATGAGCCGCGCCGGATTGCCGGTCAGGGGGTAGCCGATCATATCTCCATTGACCGCCGCCGCGATCTCACGTTTTTCCTCACGAGCCTTAATTACATAGTGGGTGCTGCCGAGCATGCCCAGCTCTTCACCGGATACGAGAAGAAACTTGAGGGTGGCGCCGAACTCAAACTCCCGGCCAAGCCGTGCCGCCTCCAGCACCGCGCTGCTCCCGGAGGCGTTATCGTTGGCGCCGGGGGCGTAATTGAGGGGATCATCGCTGTACGAATCATAATGCGCCACCATCACCACCTCTTGCTCAGGCGCCGTCACCCCTTTCCGGGCGGCCTGGATGTTACGCGAAAGATGGAGCAGACTCTCCGGCAGGTGTTCCGTGCGGGAGTTCCACTCCTCTTCCCCTGTATTGATAAGCAAAATCCCTCGCGAACCACAGGCCAGCCACGTTCCATCCTGCGTCCTCTCCATCCGGTAGAGGAAGGGTCCCCACCCCAGGTTGAGGAGGGAGAATTCTTCCTCCCATCTCCAACCGCCGTCACGGGTGGAGAGGATCTGCCCGCTGACCATTATGAGGCGTCCGTGCAGGCGATCGGTCATGATGAGGTCGCGGGGCTGATCGGTGGCGGACAAATTGGTTTCGAGCACTTGCCACGAATTGCCGCCATCGCCGGTGTGGAGGAGCAGTCCGTCTTCACCGGCCACCCACCCCTCCGTGGCAGAGATAAAGGAGACCGCATTCAAACGGTATGAGGAATTTTGCAGGCGGGGAACCCAGCTCCTGCCGTGATCGCTGGAGAAGAAGAGGGCGCCGTAGTAGCTGCAGAGCCAGACATGCTCGTCATCATGGACATGCAAATTCCAGAAGGCATCGGTGTTGTTCAGGGCGATTTTCTGCCAGAGCTCACTCTCCTTCTCCTTGCGATAGAGTCCGCCTTTTTCACCGCAGGCGAGCACGACGCCGTTCGGCAGGGCGGCGATATCCCAAAGGTGGGGCGCGCCTGCTATTTCCGTTTTTGTCCAGGTAGTGCCGCCGTCCTTCGTCCCGTAGAGGTTACCACGGTAGCCGCAGGCCCAGCCCTCGCTGGCCGAGAGAAAATCGAGGCCATAAAGAGGCTCATTATCAGACAGGGTGAGCTGCAGCTGCCACGAGGCGCCGCGGTCCGTGCTGCGAAGGATGTGGCCGCGCAGGGATACCGCCCAGATGGAGTCGGATCCGGCGTGAGCCAGGTCAAAGAGGTCCGTCAAACCGGTGACATACCAGTCGGATTCGGCCTGGTACCCCAGAATTCGCAGCCGTTCGAGCAGGTACTCCGCGGCCTGATCCCGCTGGGGGGCATATTCATAGCGGGTGCCAAAATCCTGCAGATCCTGTATAGTCCGCAGCATCGAGTCGCTCGACACCTTGTCGACCATGCTCCGGATGTATGGCGACGAATCGGGGGCAGGCGGCCATGCTGCCCGGAGGGCTGGCCTGGCAGCAGCCGGAAGGGCTCGCCAGGTTCCGGAGGGACGCGGCGGCTGGGCGAAGGCGGATGTGCCGATCAGAAAGCCTAGGAAGGCAAGGATGGTAAATCTGGGTATGCGATACATAAGGCCCCCATCATTGAACTGGCATTATAACCAGAGACCGGGCTGATGCGGTTGCAGACACGCTCGTATACATCTTCAGGATATTACAAAATGCAGAGAATAGTTCCAAATAAAAAACCGAATTTCCACTGGCATCCGCCGTACCCGGCTTCATGCCATACTACGAAAATATTCGTACAAAACAGAGAAAATACGAAACCTTTCGTACTCATTGGCGTATAATTTTCCAAAAGGAGAGGCAAGGATGGATAAAAAAGCAGATCCAACCGCGGCTGAACTGGAAATTTTGCAGATACTCTGGCAGGCCGGACCCAGCACGGTCCGCTTTGTCAACGAAAAGCTGCAGGAGAAGCGGGGTGTCGGCTATACGACGACCCTGAAGCTGCTGCAGATCATGGCGCAGAAAAAACTGGTGCTGCGCTCCAGTCAGGGGCGCAGCCACCTCTATCGCGCCAATCTCGGCGAAGCGCAGGTTCAGGACCGTGTGGTAGCCAAACTGATATCCACTGTTTTCTCGGGATCGGCCATGAATCTGGTGATGCAGGCCCTGGGGCATCATCAGCCGACACCGGATGAGATCGAACAACTGCGGCAGATGCTGGATCAAATGGAGCGCGACGAAAAATGATCGACCGCATACTCTTTTCTCAACCCTGGTTTTATGCCCTGGGCCTGACGCTGCTGCACTCCCTCTGGTACGGGGCGCTTGTCGCTGCCTTGTTGTGGCTGTTGCTGCGGCTGTGCCGTGATTTTCCGGCGCGGCTGCGCTACGGGCTCACAGTGGCGGCGATGGCGCTCTGGTTTGCGGCGGCAGCACTAACGTTCTATGGCCTGGCCAGTCAGCCCGGTCCGCAGCAGCCGGCCGGGATAATGGCGGAGGCGGCGGGGGCAAATTCGCTCTCTTTTGGCGGTCTGCTCGTGAACCGCTTCGATCCGGCTGCAGTTGTGCCCTTCTTCATGCTCTTCTGGCTGGCGGGTCTGGTTTTCATGTCCGCGCGCACCCTGGCAGGACTTTTTGTTGTCCATTCATTGAAACACCGGGCTATCTACCCGCTGCCGCGCGAGTGGCAAGTGAGAATCGGCGCCTGGCTGAAGGAGTGGCAGGTGAACCGCATGATGCCGGTTTATCTGTCGGCGCGGGTGCACACACCGGCGGTGGTTGGCTTTTTCAGGCAGACACTGCTGCTGCCGCTCTCCTTTTTGACCTCTTTACCACCGGAGCAGGTCCAGGTCGTCCTGGCGCATGAGGTGGCCCATTTCCTCCGCCGGGACGCCCTGGTCAATCTATTCCAGACCCTGATGGAGACGCTCTTTTTTTATCACCCTGCGCTCTGGTGGATTTCGGCGCGAATGCGAGAAGAGCGGGAATTTTGCTGTGATGATTACGCCATCGCCCGCTGCGGCCATCCCATGGTCCTGGCGCGCGCCCTGGTAGATATGGAAAAACTGCAAACCACGCCTCTGCGGCCGGTGCCGGTACTCTCAGCAGCCGGGCGCCTGCAGCAAAGGGTGACACGTCGTTTTAAATCAAAGGAGAATGCCATGGAACTGCATGAAAAATTACTGGCGCTTTTGATGCTCATCGGCCTTGGACTGGTACTGGTTCCCCTGCAGGGTTTGAGTAAAAGTGCCAACGGGACTGCCGCAGACCTGCGCGATGATCAAAAGAAAAAGATCGAGGTGAGAGTGGTCACGGAGGGAGAGAAAGAGAAGGTCTTTACAGTGATCTCCCCGGACAGCGGGGCCAAAGAGAACGAAAAGGTGCTGGTAGTCAAGGGTGATGACGGCGAAGAGCATGTTTTCAAGATCAAGAGCGGTAAGACGGTATCCGTTACCAAAGACGGCAAAGAGATCCCCCTGGAAGAACTGAAGAAAGAGATGATCGACGATGAGCTCCTGGATTGGGACGCGGATGAGGATGAGGACAAGGACAGGGTCATCACCATTGAATCGTGCGGCGATGACAGCACCCGTAAACATATCACGGTTAAAGTGATGGATGCCGATGAAGACTCCAGCCTTTGGAATGTAACCAAGGACCATGAAAAGATCATCACGATCAATTCCGATGGCGACAGCGTAAAGAAAAGGATACTGGTCAGGGTCAGGGAAGGTGAGAAAGACTTTACGATCACTCACAGAGACAGCGTCAGGAAAAAGGTTCGCATCGTCCATGAGCATGACAAGGCCCGGAAAACCCACCAGCAACAGGAGACGGCCGGGAAAGAGATCCGGGCTCAGCTGGCCAAAGACGGTTTCTCCGGTGACCAGCCGGTGGAATTCAAAATCACCGAAAAGGAGCTTTTCATCAACGGCATCAAGCAGTCCGATGAGGCTTTCGAAAAATACCGGCAGATTCTCTCGACCAGCATGGGCCTAGACAAGGAGGCCCGGATGGAGATCATATTGAAATTCAAGCAAGAGAAAAAGAACTGAGTCTGCCTGACACTATCCCGGGCGCTTGCAACCAGAGCGCCCGGGATGCCTCGCTATTCTTCACCCCCGAAATACATCAATCCTCTCTCTGACATCCTCCTTCATGATCCAGCGCAACAATTCTTATCTGTGGGTATAGGCCAATTCCTTAACAGCGGCATCCAGATCGGGATGCTTCTGAATCACAGTGTCAAATTCCTGGTCTTCATGGTGCAGTTCCAGGTTTGCAGTACTTTACTCGATGAAACAACTGTCCTGATCAAAGGCAGGCGCCCGTGGCGTTTTATTGCCTTGCTTTATTTCTTTTTTTTTTAACTTTAGAAAGTAATGTCCAGCTTAGCAATTATCAGGTTGCGTAAAAAAACATCTAGGCCGATGGTTTGAATCATCGGAAACCAAGCCGCCGGGAGATCAGGCCACGTAACGAGGACTCTTGAGCATGCTTTGGTACTGGGGATGGCGGGATATTAATAATAAAGCTGCCAAAGGGAATCATTGCTTTGACCTGGCCGTTGCACTCCTACTCGCTTTATTGATCCAATCCAGCTCCGCCGGCACCACCGGCAAGATCGCCGGGCGGGTGTGGGATGCCTCCTCCCATGCCCCTCTGGTCGGCGCCCAGCTCCTCATCGAAGGCACCAGCCGCGGCACCGTCTGCGATGCTGAAGGGCGCTATCTCCTTCTCAACCTGTCACCGGGCCGCTACCGCCTCTCCTGCCGCATGGTCGGCTATGAGCGCCAGATTATCGAGGAGATTGCCGTTTCGGCGGATTATACCACCGCCATCAATTTTTCCCTCCGGCAGACTGTGATCGCCGGCGAGAGCGTCACCATCATCGCCGCCAAGCCGCTGATCCAGAAAGATATGACCTTTTCCACCGCCTCACTCTCCGAATCCCGCATCGCCGAGCTCCCCGCCGAAGAGATGGCGCGCCTGCTGCAGTTGCAGGCGGGGGTCACCATCGATACCCGGGGACAGATCCACATGCGCGGCGGCCGCGCCACCGAGGTGGCCTATCTGGTGGACGGCATGGCCGTGACCGACGGCTTTGACCGCAGCCAGGCCATCGAGGTGGACAACAGCGGCATTCAGGAACTCCAGGTTATCTCCGGGACCTTCAACGCGGAATACGGCCAGGCGCAGTCCGGCATCGTCAATATCGTCACCAAAAAGGGGACGGAACGGCTCAGCGGGACGATCGGCGCCTATGCCGGCGATTACCTCAGCAATCACAAGGCGCTCTTTAATAACATCGACGCTATGGATCCGCTCGCCGAGCGAAATTTCATCGCCTCGCTCTCCGGCCCCATTCCGCTCCTCCGCGGCACCTTTTTTCTCGCCGACCGCCGGGCCGGCAGCGACGGCTGGCTCTATGGGCGCCGGGAATTCAGCCTGCCCGTCGACGATCCCCACAGCGAAGGCTATACCACCTACAATTCGCACGCCCACTCCGGCGATTCCGCCTGGGTGGCGATGAACAACTTTCAGCGGCATACCCTGCAAGGCAGCATGGAGCTGACGCACTGGCCAGCGTTGCCGATCCGTTATACGGTGTTCTACTGCGGGGAAGAGAACGGGGAATACGACCAGCGCTACGCCCGGTTCCCGGAAGCGGACAGCCGCCGGAGCATCCGCGCCCTGGCCCAGGCCCTGAATTTCAGCTACAGCCTATCCGCGCGGAGCCAGCTCTCCCTCAGCCTCTCGCAACTGACGAAGACGAACAAACGCCGCCTTTTCGCCGATCCCTATGATGAGCGCTATCTCTTCCCGGCGATCTCCACCGAACAGATCTATCAGCGCAACGATCAGGAAAACCTGGAATATGTGACCGATGCCAGCAACAACGAGCACAGCGAAATCCGCAACCGCACCGCGATAGCGCGGCTGGAGCTGACCTCCCAGGTGCACCCCATCCATTTGCTCAAGACCGGCCTGGAGGTCAAGCGCTACCGTCTGGACTATTCCTGGCGCGAGGTTGTGAACCGCCCGGACAACAAGATCGAGGGGCTCTTCATCCCCTACCTCGCCGGCCGCGATACCACCCAGTTTGACGAATATACCAACCAGCCGGTCGAGGCCGCCCTGTTCGTGCAGGACAAGATCGAATACAAGGAGATCATCGTTAACGCCGGGCTGCGCTTCGACTATTTCGACGCTCATGGCAGCCTGCCCTCCGCGCCAGACCAGAAGGAAGGGCCGGTGCTCTCCGCGCCGCGGCGACACGCCACGGTTAAGACCCAGCTGAGCCCGCGGCTGGGTCTGGCCTTTCCGATCTCGGACCAGGGAGTGATCCATTTTTCCTACGGCCATTTTTCCCAGATCCCGGATTTCAAATCGCTCTACTGGAACTCCGAGTACGAGATCAAGCTCGGCGCCCTCTCGACCATGGTCGGCAATCCCGATCTGAAGCCGGAAACGACGGTGAGCTGGGAAGCCGGCCTCCAGCATCAGCTTGCCGCGGATATGGCTGTCGATGCGACGGTCTATTTCAAGGATATCAAGAATCTGCTGGGGCAGGAGATCGTCCGGCTCAAAGGCGGCCAGGCCTATGCCCGCTATATCAACCGCGATTACGGCAATGTGCGCGGTTTCGTCATCGCCCTGGAGAAGCGGCCCGCGCACGGCCTCTACGCCAACATCGATTACACCTTTCAGATCGCGCGCGGCAATGCCTCCGATCCCTTCGCCGTTTTCACCGATAATCAGGGCACGCCGCCGCGCGAGAGCGAAAAACAAGTGCTGCCCCTGGACTGGGACCAGCGCCATACCCTGAATGGTTCGGTCACCTTTTCCACTGCCGCAAACTGGGGCATCAGCCTGATCCTGCAGGCGGGATCGGGTCTGCCCTATACCCCGACCGATCCGGACCGTTCGCTGCGCACCGCCTTCGAGAACAGCGCCCGCAAACCTCCGACCTTCAATTGCGACCTTACGGCGCATTATGATCTGCGGCTCTTCTCGCTGACCCCCTCGTTCTTTTTCAAGGTCTATAACCTCTTTGACCAGCGCAACGAGATCGACGTCTTCACCGACACCGGCAGGGCGAGTTTTACCCATACGCTCAATTATCAGCTGGGCGACCGACGCCCGGATTTTTACAACGCCCCGCGCCTGGTGATGGCCGGCGTGCGCATTGGCTTTGGCGGCGCACAGGGGGAGACCCAATGAAAACTGGAACTGTTGCCGCCCTTCTTCTACTCGCAACCGCCCGGGTGTTGGCGCAGGAATCGGTCTATTCCGGCGGCGTCACCAATGTCGGCACCGCCGCAGCGCCCTTTCTCGGAATCGGCGTCGGTGCGCGCGCCATCGCCATGGGTGGGGCCTTTGCCGCAGTCGCCGACGACGCTTCGGCCCTCTACTGGAATCCGGCGGGATTGAGCCTCTGCCGCCGTCCGGAGATCACCCTCAACCATTCCGACTGGTTTCTCGACATCTATCACGATTACATCGGCATGGTCGTGCCCGCAGGGCGGCACGGCTTCGGCGCCGCCCTGACCTATCTCGGGGTCCCGGATCAGGCGGTGCGCACCATCGAACAGCCCGAGGGGACCGGCGATTTCTACAACGCCGCCGATCTGGCCCTGGCGCTGAGCTACTCCTTAGCCTTTACCGACCAGTTTGCGATGGGCTTTACCGCCAAATATATCCACCAGAGGATCTACCACTGCACTGCGGCCGCCGGCGCCGTCGATCTGGGCGCACTCTACCGGCCGTCGGCGATAAAATGGCTCACCCTCGGGGTCGAGATCGCCAATTTCGGCACCGATCTGCGCCTCAGGGGGAGAGATCTCACCCAAAAAGTCGACATCGATGAGCAGCATAATTCGAGCGCACAGCTGCCCGCCGCGCTCGACACCGACGCCTTTTCCCTGCCGCTCACCTTTCGCTTCGGCCTGGCGGCCCGGGTGCTGCACTCCCGGCGCAACAGCCTCACGGCCGCCGTCGATTTCCTGCATCCTTCCAACAACAGTGAAAGTCTGAATCTGGGAGCGGAGTATCTTTTTCTCGGCGCCTTCGCCCTGCGCGGCGGCTATCGTTCGCTTTTCGAGCAGGACCATGACCTCGGCGGTGGATTGACTCTGGGCGCCGGACTCGAGTTGTATACCGGCGGCGCCTTGTTCGTTCTGGATTATGCCTGGCAATCCCACGGCATACTGGAAAATGTCAACCGTTTCAGCTGCGGTCTGCGCTTCTGATCGCTGCAGGTGGTACTTGATCTTCCTGTGGAGTAATCCAATGACTTATATTCGACGCATGGCCGCATTGGCACTGGCAGGAATGGCCTTCTGCGGCAGCCATCACTCGGTCGCCCAGGGCAACTGGCAGCAGATCCTGCCGCCCGGGCCCACATCCAATCAACTCAGCTCGCTCTATTTCGCCGACAGCACAACCGGCTGGGCGGTTGGTGAATACGGCACGGTGGTGAAAACCCAGGACGGCGGCGAGAGCTGGCGGCCGATCGAAATCCCGTGGCAGAACACCCTGGCCGACGTCCATTTCCCCACTCCGGCCGCCGGCTTTATCGTCGGGGAAAACGGCCTGATCCTGAAATCGGTTGACAGTGGCGAGAGCTGGGCAAAAAAGGAGATCCGCTTCACCAACAACCTGCGCCGGGTGCTTTTCCGGGATAGCAGCCAGGGCTGGGCGATCGGCGAAAAGGGGCTGATCCTGCACACCGGCGACGGCGGCGAAAGCTGGCAGCAGCAGTTCAGCAACTCGAGCGTGGAACTCAAGGGCATCGCACTCATCGATGACAGCACCCTCTGCGTCACCGGTAAAAATAAAACCCTGCTGCTGACCCATGACAATGGGCGGTCCTGGCAGGCAATGGCGCCGGCCGGGCTCAGCGCGAATTATACATACCACTTTAACGATGTCTATTTCCTGGATAATACGACCGGCTGGATCGGCGGGCAAAAAATGATCTCCGATTATATCATTGAAGCCCTGATATTTAAGACCACTGACGGCGGCCGAAGCTGGCGTGAGCGAAAAGTTCTCTCATGCAGCTACAGAGATTCCACCACCCGCCGAGGTGGCGCGTACAGCATCGAGCAGATCCATTTCACCGATCCAGCTAACGGCCTCATGCTGCAATCGGCGGGTTCGGTCGACCTTTCCTCTGGGCAAAAAACCGCGAATGGGCCTTTTTTCACCAACGACAGCGGCGCCAACTGGCAGTGCCGGCTGCCGGGTAAAAACGAGCTTATGGATCATGACAGTCGTTTTTTCTTTATCACGCCGGAAAAAGTGATCAAGATCGGCTATCGCGGCGAATTCATAGTCTCAAGCAACGGCGGTCGCAGCTGGATTTTTGCCAATGCCGTGTGCCGCGGATTTAATGGCATGCGCTTCGGAGAGAATGGAAAAATCCTGGCTACCCGTGGATACGCAGGGGAGGCGGCGGATGGGTGGGTCAGCCTGTCGTCGTCGGATGCCGGCCATAGCTGGGAAACGTTTGATCCCGTGGTTTTCGACGCCGGCGGCAGCCCGATCATTCCCATGTTTCACCCGCGTCTGGGCTTTGTCATCGGCGGCAAGCTGTGGGAGTACTTTTGGCTTCCCTGGACAAAAAAGTATACCCTATTCGAATCGGCGGACTGGGGCCGCACCTGGCATGAGCTTTTCGGGCCCATTAGCATCTTTCCGCCTTTTCAGCTTCATTATCTGACCCCCGACACCGTGATTTCCTATAATTTTGACATCAAATCCGCCGGATCGGCGCAGAATGTCTACCTGATCTTCTATTGCAGCATCGACGGCGGCCGCACTTTTGCCAAGTCCGAAATCGCGGGCGTATGGAACCAGCTTTCTCCCTTCGATGCTGGAAATCCGCTGATGAATAATCACTTTTTCCTTAGCAGCCGCCTCGGCTTCATCGCCGGCAGCGACGGCAACATCCTCAGGACAACGGATGCCGGACAAAACTGGAAAAACCTCTCCAGCGGCGTGGCCGACGATCTATGGGATGTCTGCTTCCTCTCGGAGAAGACCGGCTTCGTGGTCGGCGAATTCGGCCGGATTCTCAAGACCGAGAACGGCGGCGAGAGCTGGCGCAAGACCGCCACCGGCACCCAGGAGACCATCTACTGCATCGCTTTCAAAAACGAGCGCGAGGGCTGGGCCGGCACCGAAAGCGGATTGCGCTATACCAGCGACGGCGGCGAATCCTGGCAAGCGGTCCCCCTGCGCTACCAGCATGGCCCCATACGCTATATCCATTTCGATGCCCAAGGCAACGGCTACGCCACGCTTCATTACTATTTTGAGGAAGAGGAGGGGCCCGGAACCCGGACGCTCAATCCGCAATCGCCGCCATGGGACTATGAATATCTGCTTTACTGGCAGGCGGAAGACAGCCGCGTGACCGATCCGGAGCGCAGCAGCCGACCGGCCTCCCTACAGCTCGCGCAGAATTATCCCAATCCCTTCAACGCGTCCACCAAAATCGTCTACACGCTTTCCAGTGACGGTGAGGTCCGCCTGGGCGTGTACAACCTCGCCGGCCAGCAGGTGCGCACCCTGCTCCATGAGCGCCAGACCGCCGGGCCGCACCTGGCGCACTGGGACGGCTGCACCAGCCAAGGTATCCTCGCGCCCTCCGGCGTCTATATCTGCAGACTAGAGACCGGCGGCGAAATCAAGAACAGAAAGATGATCTATTTGCGATAAGGAAAAAATTCCGGTATCGAAAGAGCGGCATGAAAAAAGGTGATAAAGAAATACCGATCGCAGTTGTGGTCAGCCAGGGCTGCCACAGCACGCGCCCTTGGAAAATATTTCGCCCCCTGCTCGTCCTGGTGATGGCGATGACTCCCGGCCTCTTCGCCCAGCATCTGGAGCTGGTCGGCAACCGCGTCACGGCCGTGCACAACGGCAACCTCATCCGCACCCGCTTCGGTAATTATGGCAATCTCGGTCATCGCACCGAAAAACCGAGCATGGAGTGGCCCAAGGGCAGCGGCACCGAATACGGCCTGGAGTTTGTGATGTTCGCCGGGGCGCGCATCGTCGATCAGGAGGCCAACCAGTATTACATTTTCACCGAAAGCTACAGCGACCCCTATAATCTCGACGAAAATCCCACCGGGGCCTATACCTACAGCTGGGAGCCCCTGCCGGGCTATTACAACACCCTGCTTCCTGAAGGGGAACAGAGCGTGGCCATGAGCAATATCCCGGAAAGCTGGCCGAAGCATTGGGTCTACGATTACCCCGGCGAGTCCGGCAGCCGCGACGGCATGTGGAACGGTGAATTCCAGGCCGCTCCGATCGCCGATCAGGAGAGCTATTACGCCATAGTGGACTGGAACAACACCGAATCCGCCTACTATCCCTTTCCCAGCGATTCGGCCAGGGGCGGTCTGGGGCTGCAGGTCAAGGTGCGCGGCTATCAGTGGTCCGATCCCCTGGCCGAGGACATCCTGATCGCCATCTATGACATCACCAACACCAGTCCGTACACCCTGAACAATGTGGTATTCGGCATGTATGTCGACGCCGACGTCGGCGGCCCCCTCAACGATGCGATGTCTTTCGACCCCAGCGGCGATATCAACATCACCTATCAATGGGACAAATCCAGCAGCAGTACCGGCTATTTCGGCTTTGCATTTCTCGAATCCCCGGGAATCGATACCGACGGGCTCGATAACGACGAGGACGGGCTGATCGACGAGAGCCGGGCAAGCGGCCGTGGCGAATGGATCGCCGCCGACGCGAGTCCCTACATGACCGGCCGTTACGGCGCTCCGCGCGGCCATTGGTCCGGCGATGAGGATGGCGATTGGGATCCGCGCTACCACGACACCGGGTCAGACGGTCTGCTGCCGGGGGAGGAGTACTATCCGGGCCCGGACAGCGACGGCACGGAGGAGAACGGCATGCCCGACGACGGCGAGCCCAACTTCGACCGCACCGATCTGGATGAATCGGACCAGATCGGCCTGACCAGCTTCACCCCGGCGCTGGTCAATCGCTTCAAACTCAAGGACGATCAGACCCTCTATGCGCGCACCGCGCCGGGCACCTTTTCCTATACGACCGGAACCTGGTGGACGGAAACCCACACCGTTCAGCCCCGGCAGCGCATCGATCTGGGCGGGAACTCCGAATTCGTCTACGGCGCCGGCTATTTCCCCCTCAAGCCGGGCCAAACCGAGCGCTTCTCTGTGGCTATGGTCTTCGGAAGCAGCGAAGCCGACATCCTCGGCAACAAATCGATCATGCAGCGCATTTACGACGACAATTACCGCTTCGCCACCCCGCCGATCAAGCCGACGCTCTACGCCTGGCCGGGTGACAAGCGGGTCGTGCTATCCTGGGATGCGGCCGCGGAAGAATCGTGGGATGAGATCTACGGCCGCGATTTCGAGGGCTATATGCTCTATCGCGCCACCGATCCCGAGTTCAACGAGATCAAGACCATCAGCGACGCCCATGGCTCGCCGTTTTACTATGAACCCCTGGCCCGATTCGATCTGCGCGACGGCCTCACCGGCCCGCATCCTGTCGCCGCCGGCGCCGAAATCTCCGGGACAGTCGATGCCGACGGCAACGTCAGCGAACGCATCGTCGAAGCTCCGGGCAACGGCGCCCACCTTATCATGGGCGACGATACCGGCCTGCGCCATTTCTATGTCGATGAGGAGGTCCAGAACGGCCGCACTTATTATTACGCCCTGGTCGCCTACGACAAGGGTTATGATTTTGATTTCTATCAAAAGGGATGGTCGGATCGCAATCCCCGGGACGGCTTCAAGCCCATCTACCCGGTGCAGAACAGCAAGACCATCACCCAGGATGTAGTCGGCAACATCACCTTTATCGACCGCAACACGGCGGTCGTCGTGCCCAACGCCCCTGCGGCCGGTACGGAACTTGCGGCCCTCGACAGCGCCATCATCCATGCTGGTCCAGGCAGCGGCAAGATCGAACTGGTGCTCACCAATCCCGACTCGCTCAAGCCCGGCCACGCCTATCAACTGACTTTTCTCGACACCCTGGCCTGGCGCAAAACCAGTCACTTTCAGGTCTGGGATCTCACGGAAAACCGGCTGCTGCTGCAAAAGGCCTATCCGGAGCCGGTCAGCGAAACCAGCGAGATCGACGCCATCGTGCAGCCGGAGGTGGAAAAGATCGAGACCGGCCTCTTCGACGGCCTGGTGCTCCTCATGCAGAATCTGCTTCCCGACGGCACCCTCTCGGCGAGCTGGCGCAGCTTCAAGGGCTGCAAAAGCGACAATCCGGATACCCTCATCACTTCAGCCCTCGATGTCTCGGCGGAGCTGCCTGCGTCGGAGACTGATTTCGGCGCGTCCATGCCCTCGCCGCTTCCTTCAACGATTCAACTCGACTTTTTCGATGAGCCGGTCGGCTTCGCCCGCACCCTGCTGCCGGACCCGATGCCGATTAATTTTATCGCCATCGACACCGACGACGGCGATACCCTCGAGGTCGAGAATGCTAGCATGCTGCGCTACCACACGGTGGCGCATGGCGACGCCGTCATTCTGCTGAAAAAGTACGGCGGCCGCCGTTACGCGGTGGCGCGGCTGGACTTTCGCGAGAGCAACCACCCTTATGGCGATACCACTTATGTGCTGCCGCGCAGCGGCTCGACTCTGCGGGTGCGCCCCTCGGTGAAAAATTTCACCGCCCGCGACCGCTATACCTTCTCGGTCAAGGCCTCCGCGTTCAGTGTACCCCGCGCCCAGGAGGGGCTGGAACGGATCGCCGTCGTGCCCGACCCTTATATCGCCTCGGCCTCCTGGGAAAAACCGCTCTATTTCACCTCCGGCCGCGGCGAACGCCGCGTCGATTTCATCCATCTGCCGCCCCGCTGCACCATCCGCATCTTTTCCCTCGACGGCAAGCTGGTGCGCACCCTGGAGCATGACGCATCGATCGAGGACGGCCATCATTCCTGGGACCTGACTTCGAAGGACGGTCTGGACGTGGCGGCGGGGATCTATCTCTACCATGTAGCGGCGCCTGGGATCGGCGAAAAGAAGGGCCGGTTTGCGCTGATCAAATAGGAGCGGCTGATTTCGGGGTGTACCAGCACAAAAGCGCTTGACTTTCAGCTGCAAAATCTGTATATTTTAGTCCGATAAATTATGCCGAAGTGGTGAAACTGGCAGACGCGCACGGTTCAGGGCCGTGTGGGCATACGCCCGTGTGGGTTCAACTCCCACCTTCGGCACCAGACAGGGCCGCGAAGAGATTCGCGGCCTTTTTTTGCCCATGGGCAGCCTGAAGACAAAGCAACAGGGTTCGCACTACTCATGGGCTGAAGAGTCCAGGCTTTTGTGGTCAATTATGGTTAGTTTTCCATTGTAAACTCGAAGTTAGCCTGCGATATTTCTATGATAATCCGGTAAATTGATGCCAAGGAGAACGAAAACCGCCTCGCCCATCTCTGCGTCACGGCCATCCTGGGCCCCCGGTAGATCGGTAAAACCATGCTGGCGAACACATTACCAGCAATTGATTATTTCGATGTGGAAAATCCGCGCCTTCTTGCCTGCATTCAAAATTCATTGACAGCTTTGGAGTATCTGAGGGAAATGAAGAAACCGCTCTTACTCCTTGACCTTTACCCCCCGGCTGCGTATATTATTCCGTCGCTTACCTGAATTTCACCCCTACAAGGATGGATCCTATGGATTTCGTTGACGGCAAACCCGTACACAGACGCGCCTACCGCTGGCGCCGCTTCCTCAACTGGTTTCCCCTCGGCCTCACCTACGCCTTTCTCTACATGGGGCGCTACAACCTCACCGTCTCCAAGAACGCCCTCGGCGAGCTCATGACCAAGGCCGATTTCGGCGCCATCTTCGGGGCCGGCACCCTGACCTACGCCTTTGCCTTTCTCATCAACGGCCCCCTCACCGACCGCATCGGCGGCAAGCGCGCCATGCTCGTCGGCTCGGCCGGAGCGGCCCTGATGAACGTCGCCATGGGGGTGCTCACCTGGCTCCTGCTCACCGGCGGCCTGCAGTTCAACATGGTGCTCTGGTTTTCGCTCCTCTACGCCGCCAACATGTACTTCCAGAGCTTCGGCGCCGTCGCCATCGTCAAGACCAACTCCAACTGGTTCCACATCCGCGAGCGCGGCACCTTCGGCGGTATCTTCGGCATCCTCATTTCGCTCGGCCTCTACTTCGCCTTTGACTGGGGCCAGCTCATTGTCAATGCCACAGTCGCCAATCCCAAGGAGCTCTCCCTGGTGCAGCGCGGCCTGCGCAGCCTGCTGGCTGTTGACGGCGCCAGCGGCATCGACCAGACCTGGTGGGTCTTTTTCATCCCGGCCATCCTCCTGGGCCTCTTTTTCATCATCGACCTGTTCGTCCTGCGGGAAAAGCCTTCCGGCGCTGGCTTTGGCGATTTCAACACCGGCGACGCCACCAGCGGCGATGCGGATAAAAAGTATTCCACCAAAGAGATCATCATCAAGGTCCTCACCAATCCGATCCTGATCACCATCGCCTTCATCGAGTTCTGCTCCGGGGTGATGCGCAACGGCATCATGCACTGGTATCTGATCTTCACCGCGGATATGGGCTATCCCAAGGACTTTTTCATCAACGCCCATTGGGGATTCCTGCTGATGATCGCCGGGGTCCTCGGCGGCATTTTCGCCGGCTTTATCTCCGACAAGGTTTTCGGCTCGCGGCGCGGGCCTGTGGCCGCCCTGCTCTACGGAATCCTCCTGGCCAGCACCCTGGCGATGTGGCCCTTCGTCACCTCGACCCACAATTCGGTCAAGGGGAGCATGCAGCTGCTCATCCAGCCCAAGCAGATCGCCCGCTATGCCGAACAGACCCCCCTCACCCTCGAGGGGATCGAACAAAAGGTGGCGGAGAAATTCACCATCGAAAAAAGCGATGCCTACACCTGGAAGATCAGCCCCAAAGAATCCGCCAGCCTGACCGCCAGCAAGATCGCCGACATCACCCTGGCCAATTACGAGCGCTTTAACAAATACAAGAACAAGAGCGAGGCGATGCACGTCCAGGTCAAGGACATCGGCGTCGTGCGCGGCGCCGGGGCCGACAGCCGCGCCTACATCCTCGGCTTCATCGTCGTCCTGATGTCCCTGGCCGTCATCGGCGTCCACGGCATGCTCTCCGGCACCTCGACCATGGATTTCGGCGGCACCAAGGGGGCGGCCACGGCGGTGGGACTGATCGACGGCTTTGTCTACCTCGGCACCGGGGTGCAGTCCCTCTCCCTCGGCTTCCTCACCAGCCAGAACTGGAGCTGGTGGCCACCCTTCCTGGTGCCCTTCGCCGTCATCGGACTGTTCCTGGCCATCAAAATCTGGCATGCCTTCCCGGACGCCAAGCGCAAAGCCCATTAACCCAGCAAAGGAGCCCTCATGCCCCGCAGCCATTTCGACGTTCTCATCCTGCTCGGCCGCCCCGCCTCGGGCAAATCCGAGATCATGGATTTTCTCAACAAGACCGGCCCGGTCGAGCGGGTCGAACGTTTCCATATCGGCGCCATCGACATGATCGATGATTTTCCCATGCTCTGGGTCTGGTTCGAGGAGGACGCCATTCTCGAAAAGATCCTCGACAAACCGCGCGTGCAGAGCGACAAGGAGGGCTATTTCCTTCACCAGTACCAGTGGGACCTGCTCATCGAGCGCATCTCCATGGAGTACAAGAAGCACCAGCGCGGGTTCGCCGACTATCACGCCGAGCACACTGCCCTGATCGAGTTCTCGCGCGGCAGCGAGCACGGCGGCTACCGCTCCGCCTTCCAGCACCTTTCCGACGAACTGCTCTCCCGCGCCGCCATCCTCTACGTCAATGTCAGCTATGAAGAGTCGCTGCGCAAGAACCGCCGCCGCTTCAATCCCGAGCGCCCCGACAGCATCCTCGAGCACGGCCTGCCCGACAAAAAGCTGGAGCGGCTTTACAAGGAGGTCGACTGGGAGGAGGTGACCGCCGGCCATACCGATTACCTGCCCATCAACGGGCACCAGGTGCCGATGGTGGTGCTGGAGAACGAGCCGGAGCTGACCAACGATTTTGCCAAACTGGCTCCGGCCCTCGAGGCCGCGCTGGCCAAATTATGGAGCCTCTACTCCCGCTAATAATGGATCTTCCGGCGTACATCGCCGCCCTGCCGGCGCCGCCGCAGCAGCCCCCGGATTTCTTCAGCTTTGGCCACACGGCGGAAGATCTTGCGGCGCTGCGCTCCGCCCTCAAGAGCCGGGGGATCGCCCATCACATCGTTCACAGCGGTCGGCCTGATCTGGCGGCCGGCGTGGCCGATGCCTCCCCCCTGGTGATCTGGCAGGAGCTGGCGCTGCCGGAGCTGCTGCCGCGCCTCGAGGGGCTGCTCAACCGCTGCCTCCTGCCCGCCCGGCTGGCGGGGGCGCCAGTGATCTTGCTCTCGCAGCCGCCACGCGAAGCCTATCACCAGGCGGTCAGCAGCGCCGGGCTGCACCGCGACCGCGAGGGGCTCTGGCAGGGGCTCTATCTGGAGCAGCTCGCCAGCTTCTGGGAGTGGCCGGCGGAGGAACCCCTCTCCCCTGCTCCCCTCTACGCTCTCGATGATAATCTCGATGCCAGCCAGCACGCCGCCGTCGCTCATCTGCAGGGGCCGATCCGGGTGCTGGCCCCCGCGGGTTCGGGCAAAACCCGCACCCTGATCAACCGCGTCATCCATCTCCTCAACCAGGGGGTGGAGCCGGGCCGGATCGTCGCCCTCGCCTTTAACAAAAAGGCTGCCGACGAAATGGCGGCGCGGCTGCAGAGCCGGGGCATCGCTGCGGCCAACCGGCTGCATCAGCCCGGCGTGGTGGTGCGCACCTTTCACGGCTTCGGCTATGAAATCATCCGCCGCGCCCTGGGCTGGAGCTATGATGGCGCTGGCGAACAGGAACAGCTGCGCCTGCTCATGCAGCAGGCGGTCTCCCGCCACCACCGGCTGACCCCGCGGCGCGGCCAGGACGCCCTCGAGCCCTTCATCGCCGCCCTCAACCGCGCCAAGATGGAGCTGCTGCCCCTCGACAAAATGAGCGTGGAGACAGAGGAGGAGAGCCTCCCCTTCGCCCCCGTCTTTGAGGCCTTTCTCGCCCTGCAAAAGGCGCGGCGGTTTTGCAATTTCGACGACATGATCTACCTCGCCCTGGTGCTGCTGCTCGAGCGCCCGGGGCTGCGCCAGGAGCTGCAGCAGCGCTTCCGCTTCGTCCTGGTCGATGAATTCCAGGACCTCAACGCCGCCCAGATTTTGCTGATGAACCTGCTCGCCCTGCCGCACAACAATCTCTTCGTGGTCGGAGACGACGATCAGATGATCTACGGCTGGCGTGGGGCGGACGTGCGCCACATCCTCGACTTTCCCCGGCGTTACGGCGGGGCGGTCGACTGCACACTCGAGACCAATTATCGCTCCGCGCAGGCCATCGTGCGCCACGCCGCCTGGCTGATCGGCCACAACCGCCATCGCGTCGCCAAGCCGATGCACACGCCCCCCGGGGCCGCGCCAGGGCGGGTCACCTTTCAAAACTGCGCTTCCCTCTGGGAGCAGGCCCGGGAAGCGGTGCAGTGGATCACCGCGCAGCGCGAAGAACGGCAAGGGCAGTGGAGCGATTTCGCCATCCTCTTCCGCTACCACGCCTACAAATATATCGCCGCCATCCTCCTCGATGCCGCCGGGATTCCGCATACCCCCGTCGACGGCCGCAGCCTGGCCCAGACGGCCGCCGGCCGCGACCTCCATGCCTGGTTCGCCCTCATCCTCAAGGGGGATGAGGCGCCCGATGGAACGCTGGCGCGGGCGCTCAAACGTCCCAACCGGTTCTTTCCCAACCACTTTATCAACACCATCGCCAGCCTGGATGATCTCGCCTATGCCGCGGAGTCGGAGGAGCTGGAGGATTGGCTGCGCAATGCAGCGCACAATTTCCTCGGCGACCTCGCCTATCTGCGCGAGCTGGTGGTGCGCAAGGAGCAGCCCGCCGCCTATCTGAACCACATGACCATGATCATCGGCCTTGCCGATTTCTACCGCCAGCAGAAGCGTCCCTTTATGGCCCTGGATGAGGCGGGGCTCGAGGTGCTCCTGGATGTCCTCATCACGGTGGCGGGTTCCTGTTCATCACTGCATGCCTTTTACGAATGGCTCGACGGCGCCCAGGCTGAGGGGGCCCGGCCCGCACCGGCGGCCGATCCGGGCGGTGTGCTGCTCTCGACCATCCATGCGGCCAAGGGGCGGGAGTTCCCCTGCGTCGTCCTTTACCATTTTAACGGCCCGGGCTCCTGCCCAGAGGAGGAGATCGAGGAGGAGCGCCGCGTCGCCTATGTCGGGGCGACCCGCGCCGGGGAGGAACTGCTCGTCCTCGGCCCCGCCGGCACGCCCGGGCTCTTTATGAGCGAGCTGGCCTTCGACCCCGATCTGGCCGCTTTTTCGGACCGCCGCCTGGCCGACGAGATTGGGCGCCTCGGCCGCAAGCAGCCGCGGGCGAGAAAACAGGAAACGGAGGCGGCGGCGCGGCTGCAGGCGATGGCAGAGGAACTGGCCCGGCGCAGCGCCCTGGGTTTTCATAAATAAAAAGGAATCCATGAACGAATCAACCGAAACACCCGGATCGGCCGCGGAGAAATTCGCCCGCTACGGCGTGGCTGACTCGGACCTCGCGCACGTCATCGTCGAGTTCGCCACACCGATGCTGAAGCACTGCGCGAGCTATGCGGCGCGGGAGGAGGCGATCAGCTATGCCATCCTCGCCTGGAATCTCTCCCTCGAAAGCGAATCGGGCCGGGAAGAGTCCCTGCATGAGATGCTGGCGCAGCTCCCCGCCGAAAAAGAGCCGGAGATCGCGGCCCTGATGCAGTTTCTGCTGCGGCGCAAGGCAGAGCTTTTCGCCGACAACCGTTTCCTGGTGGTGGATTACACCCTGGAGCGCCGGGGTGAGAAAATGCAGATCGAGATGACCACAAAATATATTCCGAGATAGCCGGATCGGTCGAAGTGGTGAAGCGGCTTGACCCCACCCTGCTGCCGCGGATATCCCCGGCTGATCCGGAAAAACTGCGCCAAAAATGAGGAGTTTCCATGACCTATCTTCCCGATGAAAAACGCTACGCCGGTGGCCACTACCGCCGCTGCGGCCGCAGCGGAATCAAACTCCCCCTCATCTCCCTGGGGTTGTGGCACAACTTCGGCGGGGTCGATCTCTTCGAGAACGGCCGCGCTATCGTCCGCCGCGCCTTCGACCGTGGCATCACCCATTTCGATCTTGCCAACAACTATGGCCCCCCCCTTCGGCTCGGCCGAGGAGAATTTCGGCAAGATCCTCGCCCAGGACTTGCGGCCCTGGCGCGATGAACTGGTCATCTCCACCAAGGCCGGCTATCTGATGTGGCCGGGCCCTTACGGCGAGTGGGGTTCGCGCAAGTATGTGCTCGCCAGCCTCGACCAGAGCCTGAAGCGCATGGGCCTTGACTATGTCGATATTTTCTATAGCCACCGTCCCGATCCCGACACCCCGCTCGAGGAGACCATGGGCGCCCTCGACCAGGCAGTGCGCAGCGGCAAGGCCCTCTACGCCGGGGTTTCCAACTATTCCGCCGAAATGACCGCCCGGGCGGCCGCGATCCTGCGCGACCTCGGCACCCCCTGCCTCATCCATCAGCCCAAATACAATATCTTCAACCGCTGGATCGAGGAGGGTCTGACCGGTGTGCTCGAGCAGGAGGGCATCGGCTGCATCGCCTTTTCGCCCCTGGCCCAGGGGGTGCTCACCGACCGCTACCTGAAGGGCATTCCCGGAGATTCCCGGGCCGGCAAGCCGCACGGCTTCCTGCGGCCCGAGCAGATCACCGAGGAGAGCCTGGCCAAAGTACGGCGCCTCAACGAGCTGGCCCGGCGCCGCGGCCAGTCCCTGGCCCAGATGGCCCTGGCCTGGGTGCTGCGCCTGCCGCAGATGACCTCGTCCCTGATCGGCGCCAGCAGCGTGGCCCAGCTGGAGAACAACCTCGGCGCCCTGAACCATCTGGATTTCAGCGACGAGGAGCTGCGCGAGATCGACGAAATCGCACGGTGAGTTTCGGACTCGTTCCGGCGCATACAAATTTTAATTGATTTGAATGGTCCCCAATGCCTATATTGGCCTGCCAAAGGAAAGGAATCCACCCTCCATGCAGGATAAAATATCAGCACCCTCACTTGAAGAGATCGCCGCGGCCTTTGACCTGCCCGGCGCTCTCAGCAGCGGCGCCCCCTTCGGCTCCGGCCACATCAACGACACCTACCGCCTCGACTATACCACAGGGGAGGGCCCGCGCAGCTTTGTGCTGCAGCGCATCAACACCGCCATCTTCAAAGATCCTGACCGGCTCATGGAGAATATCCTCCGCGTCACCCGCCACCAGCGCACCAAACTGCAGGAGAACGGAGCCGGCGAAATCCACCGCCGTGTGCTGGAATTTTTCCCCGCCCGCGACGGCCGTTTCTGCCACGTCGACCCCGAGGGCGGCTGCTGGCGCCTCTCCCTCCTCGTCGAGGGCACGCATACCTGCGACATCATCGAGTCGCCCGAGCAGGCCTTTCTCACCGCCGCCGCCTTCGCCCGTTTCCAGCAGACCCTGGTCGACCTGCCGGGCGGCCGGCTGCATGAGACCATCCCCAACTTTCACAACACGGCGCTCCGCTTCGCCGATTTCGAAAAAGCGGTGCGGGAGGACCGCGCCGGTCGCGCCGCCGCCGTCGCCCCGGAGATCGATTTCGCCCTGCAGCGCCGTCATATCGCGCCGGTTCTGGTCGATCTTATGCGCAAGGGGGCCGTACCCGAACGCGTCACCCACAACGACACCAAGCTCAACAACATCCTCCTCGACGATGCCAGCGGAGAGGCCCTCTGCATCATCGACCTCGACACCGTCATGCCGGGCAGCGCCCTCTACGATTTCGGCGACATGGTGCGCAGCTCCGCCTGCACCGCGGCCGAAGACGAGGCCGACCTGACCCTCGTCGGGGTGGAAATGAGCATGTTCGAGGCCCTCGCCCGGGGCTACCTCTCGGTGGCCCGGGTCTTTCTCAACCCCGCCGAAATACAACACCTCGCCTTCAGCGGCAAGCTGATCACCTTCGAACAGGGCATCCGCTTCCTGGGCGATTATCTCAACGGGGACAGCTATTACAAGATCAAATATCCGGAACACAACCTCGTCCGCGCCAGAAACCAGTTCAGGCTGGTCGCCTCCATCGAGGAACACGAGGCGGAGATGGCGGCCCTGGTCGACGAGATCGCCGGATAACAAATCGGCGCTCCTCCAGCCGCAGGCGAGAGCTCAAGGGTTCCGCAGGCGGTGGCGGGCGCAGTCATCCTGCAGGACATGAATGGACCTAATTGAAAGGATCGGAAATGGCGGCAACTGCGGTCGCATCGGAAAAGAAGGGGTATAACCGTTTCCTGCTCCTGGTCGCAGGACTGGGGGGACTGCTCTACGGGGTTGATGTCGGCATCATCTCCGGGGCGCTGCCCTATCTGGAGGCCACCTCCAAACTGAATGCCGGGCAGCTCTCCTTCATCGTTGCCGCGGTGCTCCTCGGCAGCGTCATCTCCACCCTTTTCGCCGGCATGCTCGCCGACTGGATGGGGCGTAAAAAGCTGATGATCCTGAGCGGACTGCTCTTCGTGGTCAGCATCCCCTCGATCGCCCTCGCCCAGGGCTACGGCCCCCTCGTGCTCGGGAGGCTGCTGCAGGGGATCAGCGCCGGCCTCATCGGCGTGGTCGTCCCCCTCTACCTGGCCGAGTGTCTGAGCGCCTCGTCGCGCGGCAAGGGGACCGGGATCTTCCAGTGGCTGCTCACCCTCGGCATCATGGCGGCGGCCCTGATTGCGATGTATTACAGCATCCGGCTGGACAAGATCGCCGCCCTCGGCGATGCCGCCCGGCTTTTCGCTGCCAAGGACGCCGCCTGGCGCGGCATCTTCTGGATCTCGCTGCTCCCCGGCCTTCTCTTCGTGGTCGGCAGCTTCATCGTCGCCGAGTCGCCGCGCTGGCTCTACAGCCGCGGTAAAACCGAGGCCGCCCGCGCCGCCCTGCTGCGTTCGCGCAGCGAGGAGCAGACCGCCATCGAGCTGCGCGAGATGGAGGAGAGCCTGGCCGCGGAACGGAAATCAGCCACCACTGCGAACGCGAAAATCAAGGAATCCCTGCTCAAGCGCAAATACGTCATTCCCTTCCTGCTCGCCTGCATCATCCTCGCCTGCAACCAGGCCACCGGCATCAACTCGATCATCGGCTATAACGCGACCATCCTCATCCAGGCCGGCCTCTCCGATGTCGCGGCCCACTGGGGCTATGTCATCCTCACCATGGTCAATTTCCTCATCACCATCGTCGGGGTGATGCTGGTCGATAAAAAGGGACGCAAATTCCTGCTCTCGATCGGCACTGCCGGCATCATCGCCTCGCTGATCGCCGTCGCCCTGCTTTTCAACGGGGTCGAGCGCCAGCGCCTCGATGTCAGCGCTGCGGTCCAGCAGCAGGTGGCGGCGGATCAGAGTCTGACCCTGAGCTACAATCCCGCCGAGGCGGCGCGGCTGCTGGCTGGAAAGGGCGAGGCCGGTGCGGCCATCGCCGGACGGCCAAGCAGCATGATCATCATCTACTCCTACGGGGATTTTCGCACCGCCACCAAGGTGATCCGCTCGACCGACACCCTCGCCAAGCCGATCGCCATCGACCGCGCCTCGAGCCTGCCGGCCAACAAGACCGTCGCCTTTTTCAGCAATCCCTTCGGCGATCTGACCACGGCCAAGAGCGCCCCCCTCAAGATCGAAAACGCACTGATCACACCGGTGCCCTCGGCCCAGCGCGGCTGGGCGATCGCGATCCTGCTCTTCGTCTTCATCGCCTTTTTCGGCGTGGGACCGGGGATCTGCGTCTGGCTGGCCCTCTCGGAGCTGATGCCAACCCGCATCCGCTCGAACGGCATGAGCATCGCCCTGCTCCTCAACCAGGCGGTTTCCACCTTTATCGCGGCGGTCTTTTTGCCGACGGTGGGCAAGCACGGTTATGCGACCATGTTCTTCATCTTTGCGGGCTGCACCCTGATCTACTTCATCACCGTCGCCTTTTTCCTGCCCGAGACCAAGGGCAAGACCCTCGAGGAGATCGAGGCCCATTTCAGCAAGTGAGGAGAGTGGGCGGGGCTCTATTTCCGGTCCCAGACTATGCGCAGCCGGCAGAGTTCGGCGGCGTCGGCGGGGCGCAGAATGGCGTGGCCAAAAGCGCCTTCCTCCCCCGCCGGGGCCGTGCGGATGACGATCTCCTCCCCGCAGCGCGATTCGGCGAGGAAATTGATCTCCACGGAGCGGGGGTGATGCCCCATGAGGAATTCGGGATCGTAGCTGTCGAGGGCCCACTGCAGATAGTGGACGTTGTTGGTGTGCAGGTTGACGTCGAGGTCGCTGAAGCGGACCCGGAACAACGGCGAAAGGATGGCCGATTCCGCCACCGGCTCCAGCTTGGCAGCGCTGCGCGGCAGGGCGTTGTCAAATCCCCCGGAACTGCCGCGGAGCAAATTTTCATCCGGCCGCTGGATGCGGCGGGTGGTCTGGTCGATGGTCAGCCAGGAGGTGGTGGCGGCGGCGAGCGGGCGGCCATCCGCACCGGAGACCCGGTAGTCCCGGAAAGAAAAGAGCTTTTCGGTCCCCCTGTGCCAGGTCTGGATGGTGAGCACCGCCGGCCAGACCGGCCACTCGATAATCTCCGCATAGAGGCGAGAGAGCACCCACATCCGGTTATCCTTCATCAGGTCATCCCGTCCGAACCCCAACTTCACCGCATGTTCCGAGGCGATATCCTGCAGATAGTCGAGAAGGGCGACCAGTCCCAGCCGGCCGTCCGGATTGGTCTCGAAAATCCGCATGCTGTATTCTTTGCTGTACATGCAAGCTTCCCTGTCTGTAAATAGTTCCGCAGCCGCATTTTCATCAGTCGGTCTTACCGTTCGCGCCGCAGCGGCCGCACCTCCCGGACAAAAAAGTACCCATTCAGCCGGCCATATGCAAGGAAAAAGGCACCGCAGCGGCAGGTGCGCAGCCGGGGCAGCGGAATAAGCGGCCGTGAAAAACTGTATTACTCAGTGCAAACAGGTTGAAACTCATCAAGCGAGGTAAAAATATGACAAAAATCGTGCTCATCACTGCCGCCGTTCTGCTTGTCGGGGCTCTGGCCCTGCTGGCCTCGGCCAAAAAACCGGTGTCGACGCCGGTCTCGGCCGGTTCCATCCATGCATTCACCGTCAACGATATTGATGGCAGTCCGGTCAAGCTCGAAAAATACCGCGGCCAGGTGGTCATGATCGTCAATGTGGCGAGCAAATGCGGCTTCACCCCGCAGTACGAGGGGCTGCAGAAACTCTACACCGACTACAAGGAGAGCGGGCTGGTCGTCCTCGGCTTCCCGGCCAACAACTTTATGAAGCAGGAGCCCGGCAGCGATGCCGAGATCAAGGAGTTTTGCTCCCTCAATTTCGGGGTCACCTTTCCGATGTTCAGCAAGATTTCGGTCAAGGGCGAGGATATTCATCCCCTCTACGCCTGGCTGACCTCCAAACAGAGCAATCCCGAATTTGCGGGCGACATCGCATGGAATTTCAACAAGTTCCTCATCGGCCGCGACGGCAAGGTCATTGCCCGTTTCGGCAGCCGCACCAAGCCGGAGGATGCCGAACTGGTCGATGCTGTCAAAAAGGCCCTGGCTGCAGTTCCGGCCCAATAAGGCCGCACTGTCACCGGGAACCGGCTGTGCCCTGGACCAGAGTCAAGCCGACATAAAAAAGCCTCCCCGGCTCCAACGCCGGAGAGGCTTTGCTTTTTCGATCAGCAGCGGCCGCTTCAGATATCGAATTTGATGCCCTGAGCCAGGGGCAGGGCGGTGCTCCAGTTGAGGGTGTTGGTCTGGCGGCGCATGTAGGCCTTCCAGGCGTCGGAGCCCGACTCGCGTCCCCCGCCGGTCTCCTTTTCGCCGCCGAAGGCCCCGCCGATCTCGGCGCCCGAGGTGCCGATGTTGACATTGGCGATGCCGCAGTCGGAGCCCTCATGAGAGAGGAAGAGCTCGGTTTCGCGGAGGTTGTTGCTGAAGATGGCCGAGGAGAGTCCCTGGGGCACATCATTGTGGAGGGCGATGGCCTTCTCCACCCCGCCCTGATAGCGGATCAGATAGAGGATCGGGGCGAAGGTTTCTTCCTGGACGATCTCCCAGCTGTTCTCGACCTCGGCGATCACCGGAGTCACATAGCAGCCGGACTCGTAGCCCGCGCCCTCGAGCACCTCGCCGCCGCAGAGGATCCTGCCGCCCGAGCTTTTGATCTTTTCCAGAGCGGCCGTAAAGATATCGACGGCAGCCTTGTCGACCAGGGGGCCCATATGGTTCTTTTCCTCGCGCGGGTCGCCGATGCGCAGTCCCGCGTAGGCCTTGAGCAGGCTCTCCTTGACCTTGTCATAGACCGACTCGTGGATGATCAGGCGGCGGGTGGTCGTGCAGCGCTGACCCGCGGTCCCGACCGAGCCAAAAACCACGGCGGGGATGGTTATCTTGAGATCGGCATCCGGGGTGATGAGGATGGCGTTATTGCCACCGAGCTCGAGGATAGTGCGGCCCAGGCGCCGGGCGACCACCTCCGCGGCATGCTTGCCGACGGCGGTCGAACCGGTCAGCGAGACCAGCGGCACCCGCGTGTCCTGAAGCATGCGTTCGCCGACTGCCGCTCCGCTGCCGATGACCAGGTTGAAGATCCCCTCGGGCAGATCATTGTCGCGCAGCACATCCCGGATGGCCTTTTGCACTGCGATGGCGGTCAGGGGGGTCTTGGAGGAGGGCTTCCAGACGACGACATCGCCGCAAACCGCTGCGATCATGGCGTTCCAGGCCCAAACCGCGACCGGAAAGTTGAAGGCGGTGACCACACCGACCACGCCGAGGGGATGGTACTGGTCATACATGCGGTGGCGGTTGCGCTCCGAATGCATGGTGAAACCGTAGAGCTGCCGCGACTGGCCCAGGGCAAAATCGCAAATATCGATCATCTCCTGGACCTCGCCCCACCCTTCTTGCAGGGATTTGCCCATCTCGTAGGTGACCAGTTCGCCCAGGGGCTTTTTCACCTCGCGCAGTCTCATCCCGATCTGCCGGACAATCTCGCCCCGCTTGGGGGCCGGGACCATACGCCAGACCTTGAAGGCCTCTGCGGCGCTCTGCATGACCGCGTCGTAGTCAGCCGCGGAAGCCCGGAAAACCGAGGCGATCTTTTTGCCGTCCGCCGGCGAAAAAACATCCAGCTTGCCCTGATCCTTGCTCTCCAGCCACTTCTGCCCGGTGGAGGCCCCAAAGTTATCATCAGCGATGCCAAGGGCTTTTAAAAAATCCATACTCTCTCTCCTCTTGCGATATGATTATCCGCCGCAGCACCAGGCTGCGGTTCAAGTTGTCAACCCCAATTTGCACTTTTTTTTGATAAAAGCAAACAGTTTCGCGCAGAAAATCGGTCCAGCCGCATGGCGCGAACCCAAACAATCCCCGGACGGGAAACGTAATGGTGTACATATCCGTACTTGCAACCACAATCCTGTACCTGGAGGGACAGGATTCCCGGGGCCGAATCGGGCTGCCATTGCCTATCTTATTGTTTTTGTTATTCTATTTCCTGCCCTTCGACCCTGGCACAGGGGTTGCAACAGTGCAGCTTAAAAAGATGGTGTGCCCAGCCGTGAAAGAGATCATGAAAAAAAACACTCCCCTCATCCTTTTCCTCGCGCTGCTCGCCGGCGGCGTCTTTGCACAGCCTCGTTCCGGCCAGCCGGTTCAGGAGGAGCGCCTCCGCTACAACCAGCTGCTGCAGCGCACCCGCGCTGCAGTCTCCGACTGCGACAGCGATCTTGCCCGGCGCCTGCTGCGCCAGGCGGAAGAGAAGGATAGCGCCATCCGCGACCTGCAGAGACGCAACGATCGCAAGGCCTTGCGCGCTCACTATGCCGACGCCACGCGCCTGCTGCTGCGCGCCCTGGACCTTTGCTCGGAAAAGCGCAGCTCCGGCGGGGAGGAGATCGACCGGGAATTCGCCCAACTCGAGCAGCGCATCGACCGCGCCGGGTCCCCCGAGCGGCCGCGCAGCCGCGGGGGACGGGGGGGAGACATCGGCAAGATCAAGGCCCTGCAGTCCCAGACCCGGCGCGCCCTCGACGCCGGCCAGGTCGATCTGGCCCGGCGCAAGATGGATATGATCCGCCTCCTGCTCAATCGCCCCGATGAGCCCGCCCCCTCCGGAGACCGTTCCAGCCAGGCCCTGCGCGGGCTGCGCGAGGAGATTGACAGGCTCTATAACTCCCCTGAGGGCGGATCGCCCCGCATGCGCAGCCTGCTGCAGGCCGCCGCAGAGCAGGCCGAGGATGCAGAGCGCTTTCTTCAGCGCCGCAGAATCGTCCCCGCCCGGGCCGCCATCGCCGCCGGCAACCGCCTCCTCGCCCGCGCCGCCAGCCCTGCAAACCGGCGCGACGATCCTTCAGCAACCGATCTCCAGGCCGAGGTGACCTTCATCGGCGAGATGCTTTACGTCCTCGAATCTGAACGAAATGCCGATCCGGCCCGCCGGGAAGAGATCCGCCTTTGCCGCACCGCCTATCAAAAGGGCGAAAGGGCGCTCAAAAACGGCCAGCCCGGCATCGCCCATGAATATTTTCTGCTCGCCAAGGAACTGATCGCTGAGCTGACCACCTAAGCGGAGGCCGGTTCACCCGTCGGAGGCCCGGGCGGGCCGGCAGTTTTCAACCAGGCCGTCACTTTTCCAGCACGTGATAATTCTGACGCTAACCAAGCCGTCAAGGAGTATCCCATGAAACCAAGAGTGATTGTATTGTTGCTCGTCTCCACCCTCCTGCTCCTGCTCGGAAGCGCTTTCGCGCATGATCCCGGCAGCCATGACCGCGGTGGGCTCTCCGGCCGGGTCACCGATGCCCTCACCTCGGCACCCATTCCCCGTGCGCTCATCCGGGCCTGCAACGAAGAGCGGGGATGGGGGCACAAGCGCTCCTTCCAGACCCTCAGTCTTGAGGATGGCACCTATTCCTTTGCTGTACTGCCCACCGGTCGTTATATTGTCTGGGCTCAGGCCGCCGGCCACCTGCCGGAGTACTGGCAGGAGGCCGACTCCCTACACAAGGCCACAGCCGCTGCCGTTGACAGCGGCATCACCACCACCGGCATCGACTTTACCCTCGGAACAGGCGGTTCCATCACCGGCCTGGTCACGGATGAAGCGGACAAGCTGCCCGTCGCGGGTGCCATCATCGAGGTCCACCCCCGCCGCAGCCTGGCCTGCTGGAACTTTATCCGCAGCGATGCGGAAGGCCGCTATCTGGTCACCGGACTGGAGGACGGGGAGTATCTGGTCAGCGCCTGGCGCGTGGGTTACTATCCGCAGTGGTACGACAGTGTCTCCATGCGCCGCGAGGCCACCCCGGTGACGATCAGCGGCCATTCCGCTGCAGCCGGCATCGATTTCGCCCTGAGCAAGCCCGCCCCACTGCCGCGCAGCATCTCCGGAGTGGTCAGCGACGACACCACCGGCCTGCCGGTCGAGAACGCCCGGATCATGGCCATCCCGCTGCGCTCCTTCAACCGTCCGCGCCGGGTCCTCTCCGACGCGACCGGCAGCTTTGTCCTGCGGGGGCTGGCGGCCGGCAAATATGTGCTCCTCATCGATGCCCGGGGCTACAAGGGTGAATTTTATGATAACGTCCGCTCCTGGAAGGAAGCCCTGGCCATTGAAGTCCTTGAAGGCCAGGAGGTGACCGGCATCGAAATCAAACTTGCCCCTCAGCTTGCAGGCGCCCACCGCATCACCGGCCGGGTGCTGGATGGACAGGGCCAGGCCGTCGAAGGGGCCCTGGTGAGGATGAACGAAGGGGTGGAGGAGATCGCTGCCGCGGTGACGGCCGAAGAGGGCTATTATGATCTCGAGGATCTTCCCGCCGGCAGCTATACCCTGACTGCCTCCGCCCCCGGATATGAAGAGGCCACCCCTGCCTTCGCCCAGCTCTCCCTGGGCAGCGCCCTCCCGGTTGACGGTCTCACCCTGCTGGTGAGAAGCACGGCCACCGGCATCGGGGAGAACCCCCAGCTGCCGGAAGCCCCGGAGCTCGGGCAGAATTACCCCAATCCCTTTAATCCCGACACCCGCATCGATTTCACGCTGCCCGCCAGGGGGATGGTCCGGCTGACCCTCCATGACATGCTCGGCCGGGAGATCAGAACCCTGGTCCACGGCGAAATGGCGGCCGGCGGTCACAGCGCCGTCTGGGACGGCGCCGATGACTATGGCAGCAGGATGGCTTCGGGCATCTACCTCTGCCGGCTCGAGGTGGAGAGCGGGTCAGGTTCCTTCACCCGGGTGCGCAGGATGCTCCTGCTCAAATGAGCCCGGTGTTCCCGCTCCGGCCCGGATCTCCGGATGAGCGGGCGGCAGCAGGATATGGCGTTGAGGCCGCTTGGCCTCAACGCCATTTTTTTTACCCGCTGCAGCCCTCATAAGGTCGGACTTGTAAATGATCTTGAATTGTTGTACATTAGACAGAATTATCCCGGCAGCGGGTATTTCCATCCAAGCGAGGATTTCATCATGACCAAGCGGCCCTTTTTCACCCCCGCCACAGGCCTGCTTCTGCTTATTATCGGCCTCACTGCGCTGGTCATCAAGTCGGCGCAGGACTCCCTGACCCAGGCCCTCCTGGCCGCCCTCTTTTTCCTCCTGGCGGCCGGCTATTTTACCGCCCGTTCCTTCGAAGGGGAGAAGCGCTGGTGGATGATCCTGCCGGCCGGCTTGAGTTTCACGGTGGCGGCGATCGTGCTGCTGCGCCATTTCGACCTGCTGAAAAGCCATCTGCTCTGGGCGCTCTTTTTCTGCGGCGCCGGCCTGACTCTCTTCCTCTACTGGAAGAACCGCCCGCACGCCCTGCCGGAAAAGTGGGCGCGCAACGGCGCCATCCTCTGCGCCCTCCTCGCCCTCTTTCAGTATCTGGGGAGCTTCCGTTTTATGGACCATATGACCCTGGTTGCCCTGCTCCTGTTCGCGGCCGGGATCCTGCTGCTGATGAGAAAAAGATGAGATCGATGACCGGGAACTGCCTGCCGTGAACCCTCCGGATGCCTCCAGAAACGGCGACCTCAAGCCTCGCCGCACCATCCTGCTGCTTTCGATGGGCCATTTCGCCAACGACGCCTATCCCGGCTTCATTGCCCCCCTGCAGCCCCTGCTCATGCAGCAGGCAAACTACGGCCTCACCCTCGCCGGAGTGCTCACCTCCATTGCTTCGATCACCGGATCCTTCATGCAGCCTTTCTTCGGCCTCTGGGCGGACAAACTGCGCAAGCCCTGGCTGGTCATTCTCGGCCCCCTGGTCACCGCACTTCTTTTTGGCACCATCGGCTGGTGGCACAGCTGGCACGCCCTCGCCGCTGTCGTCCTTCTCGGCGGACTGGGAACCGCCGCTTTTCATCCCCAGGCGGCCGCCCTGGCCGGCAAGGCCGGCAAGGAGATCAAGGGGCGCAGCGGACTGATCATGTCCCTTTTTGTCACCGGCGGCAACGCCGGCCACGCCCTCGGCCCGGTGATCATCCTCAGCGTCGTCTCCCTGTGGGGACTGCGCTACAGCATGGTCACCGCCGTGCTTGGCCTCTCCGCCGCCCTGCTGCTCTGGCGCAAACTGCCGCAGCAGCCCGTGCCGCGTGAAGAGGCCGCACGTACTCCCCTGAGCTGGGCCCGGATTAAAAGCGGCCGCTTCGGCAGCCTCATCCTGGTCTGGCTGGTGGTGGTGATGCGCGCCTTTGTCGTCAGTGGACTGCTCACCTTCACCCCGATCTATCTCACCGGCCGGGGCCACTCGATCATGATGGCCGGGAGCGCCAACACCCTTTTCGAGATCAGCGGGGCCTTCGGCAGCATCCTCGGCGGCGCCCTCTCCGACCGCATCGGCCGCAAGGAGGTGATCGTCCTCTCCATGGCCGGGGCCTTTCCCACCCTCTGGCTCTTCATGCACAGCTCCAGCCTGCTCAGCCTGGTGATGCTCGCGGCAGGGGGCTTTTTTATCTACTCCTCGATCTCGGTCAATATCGTCATGGGGCAGGACCTCTTTCCCCGCCAGGCGGGCACCATCTCCTCGCTGATGATGGGGATGGGCTGGGGAATCGGCGGGCTCTGCGTCACCCCCCTCGGGGCAGTGGCGGAGCGCATCGGCGTCGAAGCTGCGCTCAACGGACTGATTTTCGTCACCCTGGCCGGCCTGGCGGCGGCGCTGTTCATCCCCGCCCGCAGGGATGGCAGTGCGAAAGCATCGGCCTGACCCCCGCGACGCCGCGGGGAGCTCCATCGCCTCGTGCTAGATGCAAAGGATGAAGGAAGCTATGGACAACACGACACTGCGCCTGCTGCCCTCCGTGGAGGAGGCCGCCGGCCAGCCTGCCCTCCGGGCCCTGTGCGAACGCTATTCGGCGCCGTTTATCAAAAATTTCATCCGCGAGGAGCTCGAGGCCATGCGCCGGGCCCTGCGCGCCGGAGCGCCTGCTGCCCCCGCACGCGCGGCCCTGACCGATGAGCTGACCGCCCGTGTCCGGGGCCGCCTCGACCGCCTCTTCACCAGCCCGCTCGCTCCGGTGCTCAATGCCACCGGCATCATCCTGCATACCGGACTGGGGCGCGCCCCCTTTGCAGCGGCCGCCCGCGCCAGGGTGATGGAGATCATGGCGGGCTATTGCAGCCTCGAACTCGATCTGGCCAGCGGCAAGCGCGGCGAGCGCAACGAGGCAGTCTCCGGGCTGATCTGCGCCCTCTGCAGCGCCGAGGCGGCCGTCGTCGCCAACAACAACGCCGCCGCCGTGCTGCTGGCGCTCAACACCCTCTGCCTGAACAAGGAAGCGATCATCTCGCGCGGCCAGCTCATCGAGATCGGCGGCAGCTTCCGCCTGCCCGATGTCATGGAGAAGAGCGGGGCCATCATGCGGGAAATCGGCACCACCAACAAAACCCGCCTCAGGGACTATGAAAAGGCGATCACCCCGCAGACCGGGGCCATCGTCGTCGCCCACACCTCCAATTACCGGGTGGTCGGCTTTACCGAGGAACCCGAACTGGCCGAGATCGTCGCCCTCGCCCACCGCCACCAGCTGCCGCTCCTCCACGATCTCGGCGGGGGCGTGCTGGTCGATCTGCGCCGCTACGGACTGCCCTATGAACCCCTGGTGCAGGACAGCCTGGCCGCAGGGGCCGATGTGGTCACCTTCAGCGGGGACAAGGTCCTCGGCGGGCCGCAGTCGGGGCTCATCGTCGGCCGGGAGAGCTGGATCCGGAAGATCCACGCCAACCCGCTCATGCGCGCCCTGCGCTGCGACAAGCTGGTCTTCGCCGCTCTCGAGGCCACCCTCCGGCTCTACTTTGAGGAGGGCGGTTTGCCGGCCAGCCATCCCGCCCTGGCGATGCTGGCGGAACCGGCAGGCCAGGTGCGGATGCGGGCGGAAAAGGTGGTCGAGGCACTCGCACCCGAAGTGAAGAACCGATTTGCGGTCACGATCCAGGCGAGCGCCGCGCAGGCGGGCAGCGGCGCCCTCCCCCTGGAAAAAATCCCCAGCCACGCCGTCGTCCTCTCCCCGCCCGACGGCCGGGCCGAGTACTGGGCCGCCCGCCTGCGCGGCGCCAATCCGCCTGTCCTGGGCTATATCCAGGAAGAGCGGATCTGGCTCGATCTGCGCACCATTCGCGAAGAAGAGACCCCGGCGCTCTGCAGCGCCCTCAGCCTGGCCCTCGCGGAGAGAAGCACCGGCAGCGGTTTGACCGGTGATGACCGGGCCGGTGACGACCGGGCCGGCGCATGAACATGGTGAAAGAGATGCGATGATACGACTCGAGATATCCCCCCTCTACCCCTCCGAACGGCGCCTGCAGCAGGCCATCGCAATTCTGCGCGAGGGGGGGCTGGTCATCTACCCGACCGATACCATTTACGGCCTCGGCTGTGACCTGCTCAGCAAGCGGGGGGTGGAACGGATTTACCGGCTCAAGGGCAACGACAAACGCAAGCTGCTCAGCTTCATCTGTCCGGACCTCAAGGAGATCGCCCAGTACGCCCAGGTCTCGACCCCGGCCTACAAGATCATGAAACGGCTCACCCCCGGCCCCTACACCTTTATCCTCGAGGCCAGCCGCCTGGTGCCCAAAATCCTGCTGGAGAAGCGCAAGACCGTGGGCATCCGGGTGCCGGATCACCCCATCTGCCAGCGTCTGCTCGCAGAGCTGGGCAAGCCCATCATCAGCACCAGCGCCACCCTGGCCGGACAGACCTATATGCAGGATATCGATCAGATTTGTGAAATATTTCAGCACCATGTCGATGTTGTCATCGACAGCGGGCCGGGCTCTCTCGACCCCTCGAGTGTCATCGACCTGACCGGCGAAGCGCCTGTGCTCATCCGCGCCGGCAAGGGTGATCTCTCCATCTTTTCCTAAACCGGAAAAATCCCATGAAATCGATCATCTGCACTCTTTCCTTGCTCATCAGTTTCGCCGCAGCCGCCCAGGAACCCGCGGCGATTTCCAGCCAGGCTGATGAGATCATCACCCGCCTCGGCCAGAGCCTCGTCCCGGACCAGCGGCTGGGAGTCTTTCATGCCGCCGCGGAGATGCGCGGCGACACCCTGGTCGTCAGGGGCGAAACCACCACCCCGGCGGCCTGCGACAGCCTGCTGGCCGCCCTGTCAGCTGCCGGTTTGGCTCCCGTGCGCTGTGAGATCGAAGAGCTGCCCGAGGCCAGGCTGGGCGACCGCTGCGTCGGCGTGATCACGGTCAGCACCGCCCTGCTCCGCAGCGGCCCCTCCGAAAAGGAGGAGATCATCAACCAGGCCCTGCTTGGCGAGACTTTCACCCTGCTCAAGGATAGCCACTATTTCGACCTCGTCCAGCTCAGCGACGGCTATGTCGGCTATATCGACGGCGGCTCCACGGCGGTGATGAGCCGGAGCGAACTCGCCGCCTGGGAGAGCCGGCCCAAGGTGATCTTTTGGAAAAAGTGGGGTGAAATCCGCAGTGCAAAGAACGACAAGAGCGATCCGGTCTCGGATATCGTCCTCGGCACCAGCGTCACCCTGGTCAGACGGGAGGGCAAATGGCTGCGCGTGACCCTGGCGGACGGCCGCGAGGGCTGGCTCCGCCGCGACGAGGTGATCGAGGCCGAAAAATTCGCCCGTCAGCCCAAACCTACTCCGGCACAGCTGGTGGCCACCGCCCGCCAGTTCACCGGCTATCCCTACCTCTGGGGCGGGCGCTCCACCAAGGGCTTTGACTGCTCGGGTTTCACCTTGACCGTCTACAAGCTGCACGGCATCACCCTGCCGCGCGATGCCAATATGCAGGTCTTTGCCGGCCGCGAAGTCCCTGTCGACTCTTCCTTCTCCGCACTTCAGCAGGGGGATCTGCTCTTCTTCGGCCGCAACCGCAGCAGGATCACCCATGTCGGCATGTATATCGGCAACTACCGCTTCATCCACTCCGGAGATCTGGTTCTCGTCAACAGCTTCAATCCGGCGCACCCTGATTTTAGCCCGCGCCGGGCCAGAGACCTCCAGGCGGTGCGCAGAATTCTGTAAAAAACAATATCAATACTTGATTTTGAGGTTTTAAAACCATATTTTAAATCTGGTGTGGTGTTCATCTTTAAGATAGCACGGCACAATTCCGCACCCTGCGGCCGCTCTCAGCAAGGCATCCCCCGTATTGGCATCCCATTGTACCTCTCTCACTCCCCTCACGGCCGGCACGAGAACATGATCGGGGCACCCGTTTGGTGACCCACGTCACAATAATATTGGCTAAAATTCGTAAATTATTTTGGGGTTATTTATATTTTAGTTATAATTTGTTACGCAGCTGTTTCGTTTTTCTGTATTGAAGTACAGGTGATCTATATAATTGTTTTCAGGCATGCTGTTATTCAGACTGGGAGGCAAGCAGAAACAGAAAAACTGTCACGGCAGATGGCGAATTTCCAGTCAGGCCCCGAACACAGCTCCGACAATCCACCCGCTGTGCAAACGGCCTGATGTACTCTTATGCATAAAGGGAGAAGCAGATGAAAAAAACGTTATTGCACCTGATCTGGGGAGTGTTGTTGCTCGCACCGGTCTTGGTCTTCGCGCAGGCTGGCTCCATGCTGACCTTCGACGGGACCAACGACTTTGGGCTGGTGATCGACAATCCCCTGCTCGACAATCTCACCACCGACTATACCATCGAGGCCTGGTTCAAATCCACGGCCTACACCAATAACAACCGTCTTCTCGACCGCAACGGCGTCTTCGCCCTCGCCCTCGGACCGAACAACACTGTGCAGTTCCTCCGTCCGAGCAGCCCTGAACTCGCCTCGCCGGTCAACACCGTCACCCCCGGCTGGCACCATGTCGCCGTGCGCGTTCAGACCGTCGGCCTCAATAATACCGGCACCCTCTTCTTCGACGGCCTGCCGGTAGCCACCCTGATTCATCCCAGCCTTGCGCTGCCGGCGAGCACCGAGCCGGTTTATGTTGGCAACCGCATCGGCTTTGACCGCACCTTCAGCGGCTCCATCGATGAGGTGCGCCTGTGGTCCGTGGCCCTGACCGATGCCGCGATCAAGGCCAATCGCGGCCTCCCCCTCATCGGCACTGAAGCCGGCCTGCTCGCCTATTTCAAGATGGATGAGGGCACAGGCCAGGTGGCGGGCGATGCGACCGTCAACAATCTCGACGCCGCCCTCGGCTCTGATCCCCTGCTCGCCGACATCAACGATCCGATTTGGGCCCCTTCCACCGCCCCGATCGGCATGAATCTGCTCGCCCCCAACGGCGGCACCCTGGTCGCCGGCACACCCTTGAATATCACCTGGGCGGTCAACCCCGAACTCACTCAGGTCCACATCCTCTTCAGCTTCGATGGTGGCCTCAAGTGGTATCTGCTGGCTGCCAATGTGCCCAACACCGGCACCTATGCCACGGTCGTGCCCGGCTATCCGACCTCGCAGCTGCGTTACCGCATCTCCGATCCGGCGAATGGCGCCAACTTTGATGACAGCGATGCTGACATCACCATCGACATGACCGGCTTCGTCGCCAGCTCGATCACCAAAGAGGGCGAAAGCGCGACCATGAATGGCCGTATGTACGTCGGTGTCGACGGCCGCGCCTTCGACTGCAAGTTCATCTTCTCCGCCCAGGACATCACCGGCGATCCCGGCATCGGTACCCTTAATTTCACCATCACCACCCCCGGCCTCTATGTCATCTGGGCGCGCGCCCTGGGCGCCGGCAGCACGCGCAACTCCTGGCTTGTCCAGGTCGACGGCGGCACCGAGTACCTCTGGGACACCACCAAGGGCTACAAATGGACCTGGGACTGGATCAGCGACCGCGGCACGACCGGCATCCCCAATGTCCTGGCCGAGTTGGATCCCATCTATTTCAACTTTACCGCGGGCAATCACACCATCCGTTTCCGCGGCAAGGAGCATTACACCCGTCTTGACCGCATCGTCGTCACCAACAACCTCAATCCCGACTGGTACGGCTCCGATCCGGTCGAGCAGATCCATATCACCCAGCCGGCCGAGGAGAACCATGCGAGGATCGTGCGCAATACCGAGTACGAGATCAAATGGACCTCGATCAACATCGCCAGCAAGGTGACGATCGAATTCCAGGAGCACGACACCGACCTGAATTGGCACCTCATCGTCAAGGACACCCCCAACGACGGCTCCTATATCTGGACCGCCCCGGACAAGCTCCTGGACAAGGCCCACATCAGGATCTCGGAGGAGGATGGCGAGTGCCCGGTGGACCAGACCTGGGAGACCGTGCAGATTATCAATCCGCCGCCCGAGGTCTTCGTCGCAGCGCCTAATGGCGGGGAGGCCTTCATCTTCGGCGGCAAGACCAACATCACCTGGACCAACAAGAACTTTAGCGGCAACGTCAACCTCCTCTACAGCCTCACCAATGGCAGGGAGTGGGTCGGCCTCGCCACCAATATCCTCAATACCGGGACCTATGAGTGGACCATCCCCCAGGTTGATGCCGATTCCTGCCTGGTCAAGGTGGCGGCCACGACCGGCGGCATCCCGATGGATGTCAGCGATAGCCTCTTCTCCATTCACAAGACCCTGCCCACCCCGGCCGGCATCACGGTGACCGAGCCCAACGGCGGGGAAGCCTGGGAAGTGGGCAGCATCCACGCCGTCACCTGGACCGTGGAGAACTTTGACGGCCTGGTCACCCTCTTTTTCTCGAGTGACAACGGCGCCAACTGGACGACCCTCGCCGCCGGACAGCCTGCCCTGGGAGTCTATGAATGGACCATCCCGAACAATGTCTCCGGCACCTGTTTGATCAAAATCGCCGAGGCCAATACCGGCGCCCCGGTCGACCTCAGCGACCAGGTCTTCGCGATTGTGCCCGCTGGTTCACCCGGACCGGAGGCCAATTACGCCCTCGCCTTCGACGGCCTCAACGACCTGGTGACGGTCCCGAACGCCCCGACCCTGAACATCAGCGGCAGCTTCACCATTGAATTCTGGATGAAGACCGACCAGCCCAATCAGAGCTGGCGCCGCATTCTTGAAAAGGGCGGCTGGGATGAATACTACATCTCCTTCTACGGCGCCACCGGCCGCATGTGCGGAGCCCTCCGCACCACCATCCCGGGCGGCACTCGCATGAACAATATCCTCGGCCCCTCCACCGCCGTGATCCAGAGCAACAACTGGATTCATGTCGCCGGCACCTTCGATGGCACCACCGCCAAGATGTACATCAACGGCGTGCTGCAGTCGACCCGAACGGGCACAGCCGCGCCGCGCAACCTGATGAATGATCTGATCATCGGCGGCGCCAAGCATAACGAGGTTTACGAGTACCACTACAAGGGCGTGCTCGATGATCTGCGCCTCTGGAATATCGCCCGCAGCGAGGCCGACATCAACGCCACCCTGTTCCTCAGCCTCAGCGGCGCCGAGGCGGGTCTGGCCGCCTGCTATCCCTTCAATGAGGGTACCGGCCAGGTCGCCGGCGATCTCACCGCCAACAACAACGACGGCCGCCTCGGCAAACTGGCCGAAGCCGATGAATCGGACCCGACCTGGGTGCTGAGCGACCGTCCGACCTCCCTCTCTGCCCTCGCCGCTCTCCAGATCATCGCCATCCCGGCCGAGGAAGAGGCTATGCTCATGGAGCTGCCGGAGGAGTTCGAACTCATGCAGAACTATCCGAACCCCTTCAACGCCGGCACCACCATCACCTACAATGTACCGAATGCCTCCAGCGACCAGATCCACGTCAAACTGGAGGTTTATGACCTGCAGGGCCGCCTGATCAAGACCCTGGTCAACGGCTCCACCCAGCCCGGTCAGCACCAGGCGGTGTGGGACGGCAGCGCCGACAACGGCCGCGTGACCTCCTCGGGCGTCTATTTCTATCGCCTGCAGGCAGGCAGCTTTGTCGAAACCAGGCGGATGATCATGCTCAAGTAGCGCGGGCATAAACTCCGCACGCCATAAAAAAAGCGGCGCATCTCCGGATGCGCCGCTTTTTTTTATGGCCTGCCCGCTCAGGGGGGTGAAAACTCGGCCCGCAGGGCCTCATAAACCGCCTCATCAAAGAGATGGCGTTTGTACATCACCTCGGCAAGCATCAGGCGCCGGTCGCGCATGCGGCGGCTCTTGTCGCTGAGGGGGGAATAGCGGTGGGGATTTATGATCACGGAGGCGAGGCGGATGGCCTCGGCAGGGGTCAGCTGGGCGGCCGATTTGCCAAAGTAGTGGCGAGCCGCTGCCTCGCATCCGTAAAGCCCCTCCCCCCATTCGATCACATTGAGGTAGAGCTCGAGGATGCGCGGCTTGGTGAGCTTTTTCTCCAGCCTCCGGGCGATCAGGGCTTCCCGGAGCTTGCGCCAGGGGGTGCGCGCCGGCTTGAGATAGAGATTCTTGGCCAGCTGCTGGGTGATGGTCGAGCCTCCGCGTACGATGCGCTTCTTCTCCCGGTTCTTTTCCATCGCCTGGCGCATCTCCTCCCAGTCGAATCCCTGATGCTGAAAGAACTTGTCGTCCTCCGCAATCAGGACCGCATTGCGCAGGTAGGGGGAGATGCGCCGTCCCGGCACCCAGTCATAGCGGCGCCGGAGGGTTCGCCCCTTTTTTTCAGCCTGCTCCTCGCGGTATTTCATCATCGCCGTGACTGCGGGGGGAGCCTCGCTGAGCTTTTCCACATCGGGCAAGGTCAAAAAGAGGGCTGCAGCGGCCCCCAGGGGGCAGACCACCAGGACCGTCAGCAGGATGACCAGGATCCATTTCCGGGAACCTCTCCCCTCTTCGCCCGCTGCCGGGCTGTTCTGGTCGGACTCCGCCATCTCAGCGCAGCAATAGCAGTTTACGTACCGCCACCTCGCCGGCGCAGCTGAGGCGAGCCAGATAGAGGCCGCTGGCAGCACTGCCGGCGTGCCAGGGGACAGTGTGCAGCCCGGCAGTCATCTCCTCATCCACAAGCAGGGCACACTCCCGGCCGCCGGCGTCGAAGAGAGCCAGGCGGACCCGCCCATCCCTGGGCAGGTGGAAGCTCAGGGTGGTCGAGGCATTGAATGGATTGGGATAATTGGCATGGAGGGTGAGTTCGCGGACCGCAGCTGTCACCTCCACCCGGATGTTCCAGAGCACCCGGCTCCGACCGTCGAGGTCCATCTGCCGCAGGCGGTAGTAGAGGATGCCCGCGGCTGCGCCGGGCTGATCGATGTAGGTGTAGTGCTTTTCTTCGGCGGTGGTGCCGTTGCCGGGGATGAAAGCGACTGTTTCCCACTCCCGACTGCAGCGGCGTTCCAGGTAAAAGCCGTAATTCCGGCTCTCGGTCGCGGTCCGCCAGAGGAGGTGTACCGCTCCCTCAGCTGCTGCGTAGCGCGCGGAGAAGGCGGTCAGCTCGACGGGCAGGCCGCCGTCAACGGTCTTCAGCACCGTGCCGTTATCGCCGACTGCCGAGCCGGTGTGGAGATCGAGAAAGCAGACCGCATTGAGATTGTTGGCGGTGGGGGAGCCAAGCAGCCGCCAGGTGGCTCCGCCGTCCTCGCTGCGCAGGATGCAGCCGCCCGAACCGACGATAAAGCCAACCTGGGGGCTGGCGAAAAAGACCTGCTCGAGGGCTGTCGTCGCTGGCAGTCCGGTGACGCTCACCGGGCTCCAGTTCTCTCCCCGGTCGACGCTGCGCAGGATCCTGGCCTTGGCTCCGACGATCACGGCATGAACAGAGTCGGCAAAGGCCACGCCGTTGAGGGTCTCGACGGTCCCGGCGTTGATCTTGCTCCAGGTGGAACCGCCGTTGACGGTGCGCAGTACAGTGCCGAGAAATCCGACCGCCAGGCCGATAGAAGGAGTGGTGAAATGGACATCCTGCAGGGGCAGGCCGTAGGCGGAATTGGTCTGATTGATCCAGGTGGCGCCGGCGTCGTTGGTGCGCAGGATCGCCCCGCCCCCGCCGACGACCGCGCCGATGCGCGGAGTGACAAAGTGGACGCTGTTGAACGAGCTCGAGACCGGGAGGCTGGAGATCTGGCTCCAGCTCAATCCGCCGTCGCTGGTGCGCAGGATGACGCTGCTGGCCCCGACCACGAATCCGCTGTCCGGGCTGACGAAGCAGCAGTCCTCGAAAAGCACCCCGATGCGGCGGAGGCGCGCCGACCAGGTTCCGCCGCCGTCACCGCTCCGGAAGATCATCCCCTTGCCGGAAGAGTCGCCCACGGCGACGGTGACATTTTCGTCCGCAAGGGAGATGCCGCGCAGTTTGCCGGTGGTAAAGGCGTCGAGGCAGCTTGACCAGTTAAGGCCCGAGTTGGCGGTGCTGAGCAGGGTGCCGCTCTCCCCGCAGAGCACGCCGCGTCCGCCGGGGTTGAAGGCGATCCCCTGCAGGCTCAAGCTGGTCCCGCTGGCAAGGGCCTTCCAGGTGACGCCCGCGTTGTCGGTGGAGAAGAGGGCGCCGCTGCTGCCGCAGATAAAGCCGTTGACGTGGTCGATGAAACCGCCCGCGCGCAGGGAGGGCGAATTGAGCAGGGAGGACTGCAGGGTCCAGCTCCCGCCGTTATCCTGGCTGCGGTAGACCCGGCCGAATTCGCCGAGGGCGAGGCCGATATTGCTGCCGGGAAAGAGGAGGGCGCGGATGGTCGTGGTCCCGACAGCAGCCCAGGACCAGGGAGACCAGGTTCCGCCGCCGTCCAGGCTGCGCACCAATGCCCCGCCCTGGCCAGCGGCATAGGTATAGTCGATGCCGTTGGAGACGAGGGTATACAGGGTCTGGGTGGTATTGCTGGCGCGCGATTCCCAGAGGTCGCCGCCGTTGTAGCTCTGGATGATGGCACCGCCGCGGCCGGCGGCGAGGATGGTATTATAGTCAAACATGTAGAGGGCGTAATAGGTAGTCGTATCGGGCGCAGGCAGCCTTTGCCACGATTCCCCCCCGTCCCGGGTGCGCAGGATGGTCCCCCGGGCGCCGACCGCCAGGCCGGTGTCCGCGTTGAAGAAGGCAAGGGCGTACAGCTCGGTGGTGACGCCGCTCGAAAGGGCCTGCCAGGTGAGTCCCTCGTCATCGCTGCGGATGATCGCGCCGAACTTGCCGGCAGCGAAAAACCGGCTGCCTCCGGCCCTCTGGATAGCATTAAGGGTGTTGCCCTGTGGAAGGGGATTCTGCCAGATCCAGCCGACTTGGGCCTGAAGGGGCAGGAGCGCTGTCCCCAGCAGTAAAAACAAAATGCGCATTCTCATGATCGCTCTCCTTCGCTCTGACCGCTGCTTAGGCGAAGAGATTTCCGACTGCGCTCGGCATCAAGGGCCGCAAAGGCATGCACAGCAGGTCTCATAGTGCAAATATGCAAAGGATAAGCAAAAATTCAAACAAAAAGTTTGTCCGCTGTCAATTTTTATTGAAAACAATAGATTAATTGGTTAAGTTGGAGAGGATACGGCAGCGCAACTCGAGAGTATGTAATGACGGTTTTAGCGATTATAGCGAAAAAACGCGATGGTTTGGCCCTCGACGCCGAGGAGATCCGCTTTCTCGTCACCGCCTATGTTGAGGGGACCATCCCCGATTATCAGATGTCCGCGTGGTTGATGGCCGTCTACCTGCGCGGCATGGACGCCCGGGAGACTGCGGCCTTTACCCAGGTCATGCTCGATTCCGGTGAACGGATCGATCTGACCGATATCTCAGGCCGCAAGATCGACAAGCACAGCACGGGCGGCGTCGGCGACAAGGTTTCCCTCATCCTCGCCCCCCTGATGGCGGCGGCAGGGGTCAAGGTGCCGATGATCTCGGGCCGCAGCCTTGGCCATACCGGCGGCACCCTCGACAAACTGGAGTCGATCCCCGGCTTTAAAACCGAGCTGACGCCGGCCGCCTTTCACGACCAGGTGCGCGACCTCGGGGTGGCGATGATCGGCCAGAACGAGCGGCTTGTCCCCGCCGACAAGCGCATCTACGCCCTGCGCGACAGCACCGCCACCGTCGCCTCCATCCCGCTCATCACCGCCAGCATTCTCAGTAAAAAACTCGCCGAAGGCATCGACGGCCTGGTGATGGATATCAAGTGCGGCAGGGGAGCCTTTATGACCGAGATCAGCCGCGCCGAGGCCCTGGCCCAGAGCATCATCCATACAGCCGCTCTGCACAGCCTGCCAACCGTGGCCGTGATCACAGACATGAACCAGCCTCTCGGCTACGCCGCCGGCAACTGGCTCGAGGTGCGCGAGGTGCTCCAGGCCCTGCAGGGACGCGGACCGGAAGACCTCATGCAGGTCACCTACGCCCTCGGGGTGCAGATGCTCCTGTTGGCGGGCTTCGAGGGCAGCACCCGCGAGGCGGTGAACCTGCTGCAGAACACCATCTCCAGCGGCAGGGCGATGACCCGTTTTCAGCAGCTGGTCAGGGCCCAGGGCGGGGATGTGCAGAGCCTGCAGGAGCCGGGCAGCTGCGCGGCAGCGCGCATCCAGCAGCATCTCCGCGCCGGCAGGAGCGGATTTGTGACCGGGATCGACGCCCTCAAGATCGGCGAGGCGGTGGTCCGGCTCGGGGGAGGGCGCAAGGCCCTCGGCGACCAGATCGATCCGGCCGTCGGCGTCCTGCTCGGCAAAAAGACCGGGGACCAGGTCGACAAGGGGGAGATTCTGGCGGTGATTCACGCCAACCAGACCAGCGCCGCCCGTGAGGCCCTCGAAATGGTACGCAGCGCCTTCACCATCGAGGCGGCGCCGGCGCCGAAGGGTAAAAGCATCCTCCGCATCATCAAGGGTTGACTCGTCCGCACTGTTCCCTCCCGCAGGTGTGGGGTGGGAGCCAGATTTGCGGCTGCCCTGCGCAAATATAATCTTGACTTTTACCGAGGTTATTGATATATTATCACCGCTAAATTTGTTCATTCAGGTGTAGCTCAATCGGCAGAGCGGGTGGCTGTTAACCACTAGGTTGTAGGTTCGAGTCCTACCACCTGAGCAAAGGCAGGCTTTCGGAAGGAAGCCTTTTTTTTTGCCCCTCCTCTACATCCCACCTTTAAACAGGAGACGCGTGATGAAATCATGGACGATGACCGGACTGTTGCTTGTTCTCCTCTGCTTGCCGGCTGCAGCACAAATTCAGATCCTCCTCGACAACGACACCCCCGCCTGTACCCTGGTCGGCACCTGGAACGAAAAGATCAGCAGCGATGCGGTCAACGGACAGGCCCGCTATAAAGTGCGCACCACTACCGGCGCCAATTACGCCCTCTGGCAGGTGCCGATCAAGTGGCCCGGCAGCTACGTCCTCGAAGCCAATCTCATCAAGGGCAATTACGCCGATAGTGTCTTCTACACCATTCACACCGCCGCCGGCGACACAACCGTCGTCATCTCCCAGAACTACCTGCAGGGCAGGCAAAAACTCGGCGAGTTCTCCCTGGCGGGCCAGTGCTGGATTAAAATGACCGACAAGGCTGCCGGCAAAGGCAACATGGTCTTCGCCGATGCCATCATCCTCACTGCCAACATTGCCACCTGGCCCCTCTCCGGGCAGGTCCGCTTCAGCGATAACAATCCGCTCATCACCGGTCGTCTCACCCTCTCCCCGGCCGGCGGTGGTGCAACCCTGATAGAAAAGATCCTCACGCCCGACGCACGGGAGTTTCTCTTCCCCGGTGTGGTCGACGGCTGGTACCGTCTGAGCTGCTCGGCCTACGGTTACGAGACCGCCCTCCTCGATTCCATTCATGTGCAGGGCCAGGCCGTCACCGCTGTTGAACTGGTCATGGTCCCGGTTGCGGGCGCCCGCTCTACCATCTCCGGCACCGTCCGTTTTCAGGATGGAGACCCCCTCCGCAGCGGACGATTGGAACTCTTCGCACAAGGTGATCCCCTGCTGGTCGCCTCCGCCCAGCTGCTGCATGACACCCCCTGGTCCATCTCCGGCCTGCTTCCCGGCCGCTACCGCCTCCTCTTCACGGCGCCCAACTGCCTGACCGACAGCACCACCTATGCAGAGGTCCTGCTTGGTGAATCCGATCTCCAGCTGGAACCCCTCATTCTCTACCCCTTCTTCCGCTTCGCCTGGCTCACCGATTCCCATGTCGGCTCGGGCAACGATGACGCCCTGCAGATCGTCCTGCGCCGGATCGCCCTGATGAAGGAGGGGATCGATTTTGTCATCCACACCGGCGACATCAGTGAAAAGGGGCTCGAAAGCGAATTCGCACTCTATAAAAGCTACGAGTCGCTCTGCCAACTCCCGGTCTACAATATTCCCGGCAATCACGAGACCAAGTGGTCGCCCTCGGGGCTGCAGGCCTGGACGAGGAAATTCGGGGAGCGCCATTTCACCTTCACCCACAAGGGCTTCAAGTTCATCGGCCTCAACAACGGCATCCCCATGCGCGGCGGCTGCGGCTACATCGATCCCGCCGATATCGCCTGGCTGAAGGAGGAACTGGCGGGGATCGACGCCGCCACGCCGGTGGTCTTCGCCATCCATCTGCCCCTCGACGTCACCAATACCCCCAACTACTGGGAGGCCGTCGATCTGCTCAAGGCCCACCGCACGGTCTGGATCATGGTCGGCCACGGCCATGTCAACAAGTCATACAATTTCGAAGGCATCCCCGGGGCCATGGGGCGCGACACCTTCAGCGGCGATGCCGGTTTCAACATCGTCACCCTCTCCGAGAAGGAGATCCGCGCCCAGGTCTGCACCGCCGTCGACGGCGTCGTCGCCCCGGCCTGGTACCAGACCTCCACCCTGCAGACCGTACAGCCGGCCATAAGTTTCACCAATCTGGCCAAGGGGAGCACCCTCGCCGGCGGGACGATGATCGACATTTCGGTGAGTGAATCGGTCCGGAACGGGCAGTGGGAGGTGAGCAACAGCAGCCTCGGCCTGCGCGCCCTGGCGGGCGGCGGCACCGCCTGGCAGTGCGAACTGCCCGCCTCCGGCATCGAGAACGGCTATCACACCCTCCGCGTCTCCTTCACCACAGAGGGGGGCAAAACCATTGCCGCGACGACCTCGTTCTTCTTCGAAAACGGCCATCCGAAAGCGCTGTGGAAATACGACTGCGGCGCCGAAGTGCTGACCCAGCCCGCCTTCGATGAGTCGGGGGTTTATGTCGGCACCAGCGACGGCCGTATCATCGGCCTCAGCAGGAGCACAGGACTTGCTCTCTGGCCTCCCGTCCAGTGCGAGGGTGGGGTCTTTTCGGCTCCTCTCCTCCTCGACCGCATGCTCTATGCGGGCTCCGCCGATGGGGCCCTCCACGCCATCGATGCCCGCACCGGCGGGCAGAAATGGCACTTTCAGGTCGAGGACGCCGTCCTGAGCGCCCCGGTCGCCCAGGATACGCTGATCTTTTTCGCCGGCGGCGGCGCCTTTTACGCCGTGGGGCGTTCAGCGGGTCAACTGGTGTGGAAATTCGACGGCTGTGGCACCGTGGAGTGCAAACCCTGCCTCGCCGGCAACCGCATCATTTTCGGCTCCTGGGACGGCAAGGTGCGCGCCCTCGACACCGCCACCGGCCAGCAGCTCTGGATCTGGACCCGCCAGGCCAATTTCTATTATGCCCCCGCCGCCTGCTGGCCGGTCGCTTCGGCCGACAAGCTCTTCGTCACCGATCCGGAACGCTATACCTCCGCCCTCGATCTCGCCACCGGCAGAACCGTGTGGTCCTCCAAAAGCCCGGAGGTCTATGATTCGATCGGCATCTCCGGGGATGGCAGCCGCCTCTATGTCCGCTCCCTCGACGGCTCCCTCTACGCCTTTTCGACCGCCGATGCAGCCCAGCAAAAGTTCTGGCAATCTGATGTCGGCTACGGCTGGGACTCGACGCCCTCGATGCCGATCGAAAAGGAGGGAGTGGTCTATTCAGCGGGCAAAAAGTGTTTCGTCGCAGCCAACGACGGTGCGACCGGCGCCACCTGGTGGAAATACTGGATCGGACCGACCCACGCCACCACGGTCACGCCCATCGACCGCAGCCACGTCCTGGCCTCCTCCCTGGACGGCGTCGTGCTTTTTATCGAGGGTGATCCGGCCACCCGCATCCGGGAGGAGAGCAGTGATGCGCTGCCGCAGACGAGCAGGCTTTTTCCTCCCTATCCCAATCCCTTCAACAGCTCGGTGAGCATCACCTACACTCTTTCCAGCCGGCAGCCGGTCGCCGTCACCATCTATAATGTGCGCGGCGAGGAGGTTTACTCTTCGCCGGCCCGGGATCAGGCCGCCGGCGAGCACCACTTTACCTGGCAGGGCGTCGACCGCAGCGGCAGGGCCGTCCCCTCCGGGATCTACTATCTGCGCCTGCAGGGCAGCGATCTGGTCCAGACCGTCAAGCTCGCACTGGTAAAATAGTACTTGCCTGAGGCCTCTATTTTGGTTACGTTAGAATAGAGGCCTCATTTCCTTCCTCCCCCGCCGCCTCGTCAAGGGCCTCCCCTTTTTGAGGAGTCGCGTCATGAAAAAATTACAGCTCACCTTCCTTCTGCTGCTCGCAGGCGCCGCCCTTATGGCCCAGAGCGGCGATTTTTCCATGGAAAACTACCGTCGCTTTCTCGCCGAAACCCGGAGCCTCACCGCCGCCGGGCTGGCATCGCGCTATCCCGCAGGCCGCTTCGAAGCCTCCGTCCCCTACGACTGGCGCAGCGCCCTCTACGCCGACAGCATCGAACTGAAATACCTGCTCACAACTGGAGAAAAGCAGCTGCTGCAGAAAAACGGCTTTATGGTCAGCGAGCGCCTCTCCCATACAACCTTCATCGAGGCCATGGCGGACATCTTTCACAAGGACCTGCCGCTCTTCATCAGCGCCGATGCCATCCTCCATGCGGTGCATATCTCCTATGACCAGATCCTCAAACGGATGGAGCAGGTACATCTCATACCGCAGCTCGAGGTTCTGCTCAAAGCCCTGCACGACGGGGTGCCCGCCATGGCCGCCCGTTATTCGGGCCAGCCGGAGATGCGGCCGATGGTCGAGGATGTCGACCTCTACCTGGCCGTAGCCCGGCATTTGCTCGATCAAACGACCCGGCCGATTTACAAACAAAACCACTCCGCCTTTTCGGAGGTGCTCGCTCTGATCGATGGTCTCAAGCCCGCCAGTTATCCCCTTTTCGGGTCGAGTCCGCGCCTGATCGATTTCAGCCAGTTTCAGGTGCGCGGCCACTATGCCGATGAATTTATTCCGGAACTGGGCTGTTATTTTCGTGCCATGATCTGGCTTGGCCGGACGGAATTCTACCTGATCGCGCCCAGGTCGTCGGAGATCCCGCCCCCGTTTGCCGACCTGCAGCGCCAGATCATCGACGCCTTGCTGCTGGATGAGCTGCTCGACCAGTCCGGCGCAAGAGAGACCCTGGCCGGGATCGATGGGCTGCTCGCTTTCTTTGTCGGCGAATGCGATAATGTCACTCCGGACAACCTGACCGAGCTGAGCCGTCGTCTCGCCATCACCACTCCGGCGCAGCTGCTCGACAGCCTGCAGACCGTCGCCTTTCAGGAGAATCTGGCCGCTTCATCCTTCGCCTGGCAGCGCATCAACACGCAGATGCTCTACTCCGACCCCCTCGATCCGGAGAGCATCCGCCCGGCCTCCTCTTTTCTCCTGCTCGGCCAGCGCTTCTTCATCGATTCCTACATCACCGGCCAGGTGGTCTATGACAAGATCACCCACGATGGCGTCAAGGTGACGCGCATGCTCCCCTCGACGCTTGACGTCCTCTTCGGGCTGGGCAATGACGCCGCCGGGCAGCTGCTGCAGGCGGAGCTGGAGCAGTACCATTATGCCCCCAAGCTGGCGGCGGTGCGCCGGCTGATCGACGGCTATGACGATGGCTTTTGGACAAGTTCGCTCTTCAACCACTGGCTCACAGCCATTCGGGCCCTCAATCCCCCCGCCGATCGCAGCACCCTGCCGCCGGCGCTGCACACGGCCGCCTGGTGGCAGCGCATGATGAACAGCCAGCTGGGCGCATGGACCGAACTCCGCCACGACAATCTCCTCTACGCCAAGCAGTCCTATTCGGGGATGGTGATCTGCTCCTTCCCGCATGTCTACATCGAGCCGATCCCTGAGCTCTATGACGCCCTGGCCCGGATGGCCCGCGCCGGCGCGGCACGATTCTCCAGCGCCAGCTATGACGCCCTCATCGCGGACTATTTCAGCAGCAGCGCGGCCACCTTCGACACCCTGGGAGCCATCGCCGGCAAGCTGGAGCAAGGCGCAACCCTGGCTGAAAAGGAGACCCTTTTCCTGCAGCGAACCCTGCGACAAAGTATGGAAGGCTGCGGCGGCCCCACTTTCACCGGCTGGTACCCGAGGCTTTACCTCTATTATGATTCAGATGGAATGACCCGGAAGGATTATCTGGTCGCGGATATCCATACTGCGCCGACGGATGAATTTGGCGCCATGGTGGGATGGGTCAAGCATGTAGGCACCGGCCCGATCAATCTCGGCATATTCGTCCTGCCCCTTGCCGGGAGAAATATCGCCTTTACCGGCCCGATGATGAGCTACTACGAGCATCTCGCCACCAATTTCCGGCGGCTGACCGATGAAGAGTGGGCGGAGATTTACAGCCTCGCCCCCTCACTGCGCCCCGATTTCGTCCATCCCTATCTGGCGGATCAAAAGGGCGCCGCCCGCGGCGGCGGCACCATGCTGCTGACCGGGGTCGAAGAGAGGCCGGAGGCGGCCGGAGGGCCGGCCACCCCCCTGCTGGCGGCTAACTGGCCCAATCCCTTCAATGCCTCGACCCTGATTCGTATCACCATCCCCTCCGGAGGCCATGCCTCCTCCGCCCGGCTGGCGGTCTACGACCGCCGCGGCCGGCTGGTGCGGCTGCTCTTCACCGGCCAGGCTGCACCCGGCCACTATCTGGCGCGCTGGGACGGCCGCGACGAGGGCGGCCGGCCGGCGCCGAGCGGAATATATTTTTATCGGTTTACGCAGGGTGAACAGGTGGTAGAGGGCAGGATGAGTCTGGTGAGGTAAGCACTGTACGATTGATTAAAACAGCACAATGGCAGGATAAACCCGGTGAGGCAAGTGCTGCACGGTTGATCAAACCGGCTTGAGAGCAGGATGAGCCCAGCAAGGCAAGGGCGCTGATACTGGCTAAGGCTGCACCAGGGGCCGGTCGAGATCAGCGCACAGGATCCCGCCGGCCTGCTTTTCCGTCTACGTCATCCTTTCGCGAAAGATCTGCGGAATGCGGATGATCTTCTCCTCGCGCGTCACCCAGGCGAACTTGACCTCCGCCAGGGCCCCCATTTTACCTGTGCTCCGGTTGAAAATCTCATAGCTCAGCACAAAACTGCTTTTGCCCCAGGCGCTCACCCACCCGGTGATCTCCAGCTCATCATGGCAGCGGGAGGAGGACTTGTACTCGATCTCGGCCCGCACGACATAGGGAATGGCGTTCCAGGTTTGAAAATCATTGAACGAGAGCCCCACCTGCAGCAGATACTCGCTGCGCGCGTATTCCAGATACTGCAGATAAACCGCATTGTTGACATGCCCGAAGGAGTCGAGCTCGTAGCTGCGAACGTACAGGGTGGTGGTGAAGCGGGTGGCCATCTTTTCTCCTCTAGAAAGAGAAACTGACACCGAAGGAGGGCAGAAAGGGCATCATATAGATGACGCTGCGGCGGACATAGCCGTCGCTGTCATCGCTGCTCTTCTCGTAGCGCCAGTCATAAAGATAGAGATTCTTGCGGTTCAGCACGTTTATAAGGTCGAGGTAGGCCGAGAAAGTGCGCCCCCGGCTCTCGCGGAGATAACCGAGGCGCACATCGCAGCGCAGGTAATAGGGATAGCGCGCGCTGTTGTGGGCCTTGTTGATGATGGCATAGTTGTAGAGCGGCTCGCGGGGCGCCTCGAGGTCGCGCTGGATGGCCCGGATGGGAGTATAGGGGAAGCCGCTGTTGTAGTGGCCGATGAGGCTGCACTGCCATCCCTTGCTGATGCGCCACTCCGCGCCCGCGCTGGCCTGCAGGCGCTGGTCATTGTCGAAATAGCGCCATTCATCTCCCCCGAAGCGCTTGTACTTCGCCTCCGCCAGGGCCAGGTTGGCCCACCATCCAAAGCGCTCCTCAGCCTGGCGTGTGTGTTGGAAGGAGAATTCCACCCCCCGAGCCAGGCCGGTGCCCGAATTCTCCGGAATGAAAAGCAGGGAGTTGGGATTGACGAGCAGATCCGTCATATCCTTGCGGTATAATTCCACCTTGAGGAGGCTTCCGGCCGAGGGAGCGTACTGCATGCCGATGATGCGGTGCTCGGCCCGCTCGGCCCCGATATTCTCCGGATTGCTGCCGATGTCGAGCGGCTCGCCGCGGCCGATCACGGTCATGATATCCGGGTACTGGGAGTAGCTGCCGTAGCTGAGCCAGATATTGGCCCGCCTCTTCGGGAAAAGGAGCAGTTTGACGCGTGGATGCCAGAGATACTCATTGTAGAGCGAGGAATAGTCGTAGCGCACGCCCGCGTTGACTTCGAGCCAGTTCCGGGGGAGCAGTCGCAGCTGGGTAAAGGCCCCGAGGTCCTCGGAACGGATCGCAAGGCGAAGCGAATCAAAATCGAGCAGCGGGATTTCGTTGCGCCACTCGATGGCGCCGTCCAGATCCGTTGCGTGGTTGTTGAACTGGACGCCGCCCTTGAAGCTGATCCGGGGAGTCGCCTCGTAGCTCAATTCCCCCTTGGCGGTGCGCCGCCTGATGCCGTACTGCAGATTGGCATGGTAGCGTGCGTTGTAGGTATCGAACATGCGGATGTCGTTGCGGTCCTCGTAATAGCCGAGGAGGAGATCGGCCATCACTTTGGAGGAGAGCAGGCTGTTGAGGCGCAGGCCGGCGATATGGCCGAGCCCGGAATTGAGCAGACCAAGCTGTTCGCTCTCCACGTTCATCATCTTCGCCCCCTCGCCGAGATGGGTATAAAAGGCAGTCAGGCGGCTGCTGCGGGTGAGGTCGTAGGCGGTCTTGGCGTGGAGATCGTAATAATAGGGAAAGATATAGTCCTTCTCGTAGAGGCGGTTGGCGAAGAGGTCGTAAAAGCTGCGCCGGCCGGCGACCAGCCAGGAGCCCTTCGACTTGCCGATGGGCCCTTCGGCGACAGCCCGCGCCGTGACCATGGCCAGACTGGCGCTGGCGGCGGTCCGGTCCCGGCGCCCCTCGCGGTTGACGATCTGGAGCAGGGCCGAGGTCTTGTCGCCGTGGCTGGCGTCAAAGCCCCCCGGCTCGAGGTCGATGCCCTGAACGATGTCCGGATTGACCAGGCTGATGCCGCCCCCCATGATGATGAAGAGACGGCCCGGCGTGGTGATTTCGATGCCGTCGTAGAGAAAGAGGTTCTGGTCGGGGCTGCCGCCGCGGATGTAAAGCTGGGTGTTCAAATCGCTGCGCGCGGTCACCCCGGGCAGGACGTTGAGGGCGCGGTAGGCGTCTTCAAGCGCCCCGGGACGCCGGGCGATGAAGCGGGGGGTGATGATTTCGTGGCCGGCGATCGATTTTTCATACTGAAAGGCCTGGGCTTCCCGCTTGGCCTCGACCTGGACCTTGCCCATATCGATGGCCTGGCGGTTCAGGCTCACCCGCAGGGCGCGCACCTCTCCCGCCCGCACCACGACATCCTTGATGATCATCCGGCGGTAGCCGAGCATGGTGACGACGAGCTGATAGGTGCCCGGCGGCACGCGCTCGATGTAAAAGGCGCCGTTCCTGCCGCTCACGGCCCCCAGCGAGGTGTTGGCCAGCATGACATTGGCCTGGGGGATCGGGGTCTTGCCGGCCGCATCGACAACGAAACCGGCGACACGGCCGTGCTTCGCGGGGGCGGCACGGCCCTGTTTCTGGCCGGCCGCCGGGCCTGCGCTCAGGCCGATGAGGAGGAGCAGGATCAAGCCCGTCCGTATGCGGACGCCTCTACTCATCGATGGCGATCCAGACTTTTTCCCAGACCAGATTTGTGCCGCGGATATAGACAAGGGCGGTCCCGTCCGGCGACCAGGCGGGCATGGCCCCGTCCCGGACGACCAGGCTCGGCTTTTCGGCTCCGGCGGGACAAAAATAGATCCCGGCCGTGCCGGGGCCGGTCGAGGCCCGCCAGGCGATGTGCTCTCCCGCACCCTCGGCCGCAGCCGGCGCGGCCACCGGCCATGAGCCCTTCTGGGAGATCGGGAAGAGTTCTTCAAACCGGCTGCCGCTGAGGTCAAACCGGTAGAGATACTCCCCGCTGCCATTATCGGCCGAGAAGAGCAGACTCTCCCCGTCCGGACTCCAAGCGAGCGAGAGAACAATCAGAAAGGGGGTGACGAGATAGGAGATCTCCTCGGTCGCCGGATCGAGAAGAGCGATGCGGCCAAGGCTGAGAAAAGCGATGCGGTCGCCGTCAGGGGACCAGCGCGGAAAGGATTCATTCCCGGCGAGGCTGGTGAGTCGTCGCCAGGTTGCAGTGGCCGGGTTGAAAAGCCAGAGATCATGGCTGCCGCTGCGTGCGGAGGTGCAGAGGATGGTGCTGTCGGAAGGACTCCAGGAAGGGAAGCGAAGCCTGGTGGAGTCGGTGAGGAGCGTCCGGCTGATCCGGCTCTCCACCTCGACCTCGCGCAGTTCAGTCACCGCGCCTCCTGCCTTGGGTTGGGCGCAGTAGAGCAGCTGCCGGCCCCCGGCGTGCCAGGCTGGATAGCTGGCGCTCCAGCCCTCTTCTCCGGCCAGGGTGCGGAGCGCAGGAATGAGAGTTTCGTATTCGACGGTAGTCTGTTCGCTGCAGGTGAACAGGAAGAGGACCGCAGCCAGGGCAAGAATCCTGGGCAGGTGGTGTACACGCGCCGGGGGTGGAGACGAGGGTGCTATTTTCACAGGGTGCAGGGGCATGATTAATATTATAGCGTCAGGGCCGGGAGTTCGCGGAAACCGGGCGCAGGATCTGCCAGTTCCAGCGCGGATTGCGGCGAGCGAGGCTGTTCAGCTGCAGGGTGATCATCTCTCCCTCCTGCCACAGGGGCTGCTGATCCCGGTAGTGCCGGCTGAAGGGGTGGCCGCTCTGTCCGGCGGGGAGAATGACATGCCATTCGGAGGTCGACATGTCCGAAATCTGCCGCACACAGGGGCCGATGATGGTCGCGAAGGGCTCGGCCATGCTGTAGGTGCTGTTGTTGAGGGTGTGGTTGCCGCCCGCCGAGGGCGCCGGGCCGATATTGAAATAACGCCTGAAGGGGGTATGGCGCCCGAAGGGATGGGGCTGGGTCAGGGTGTGCACGCTCCCCCAGTCCCACATGCCGGGATTGTCGCCGTAGCGCAGGGTCAGCGAGTCGATGGCCGCATAAAAGGCGGCGGCGAGCTGGCTGTCGAGGGTCTCGAGGCCCGGGGTGCGCACATCATCAAACCAGAGCGAGTCGTTGAGGGCGATCAGCCGGTCCAGGGCGCGGACGTTGACATGCGAGAGTTTGACGAAGCGCTGGTAGAGTTCTTCTCCCATCTCGTCGGCGAAAGTCAGGCGCATGAATTCGTTCAGGGTCATCTCATAGACGGTGCTGGCCACGCTGGAGGTGGTCTGCTGATAGTCCCAGACCGAGAGCAGCTCGCGGCCAAAATCGGCGGGCTGGTTTCTGGGCAGGTCGAGATGCTGGATGGCCTTCATGAGCAGGGGTACAAAGGCGGCTGCGTGGCCGGAGTAGAGATCCGCCTGCAGGGCGCGGCAGGAGGCGAGATTCCAGCGCGACAGGGTGTCGAGCGCCGCCTTGATGCGGTTGTAGCGGTAATCGGGCTCCCAGTAGGCTGAGATGAAGTGAGCGTAGGTGGTATCGACCAAGCAGTTATTGGCATTGGCGATCCAGCCGGAGGGGGGCTGAAAGAGCTGCGGCAGCTGGGTGAAGGGGATGAAACCGAGCCAATCGCGTACCCTGGCTTCCCGTGCCAGACTGTCGGGAGAGGCGAGGCTGTCGGGCACAGCCGTCCGCTCCGGCAGGGGCACGATGGCATCCCGGTAGGTGCGCCTGGGCACGGCCGCCGCCAGCTTGTAGCCGATCTGGCCGGCGCGGTCGGCGTAGAAAAAGTTCTCACCCGGATTCTTGCTGCTCTCGAGGGCGGCGAGGAAACCGCCCCAATCCTTTGCGGTCATCAGCTCCTGGAATGCGGTCAGGGGGTCGTCGTTTTCAAAACCGCTCCAGCGCAGGACCAGGGGATCCTCCCCGCGGTAGCCAAGGATCGGGGTGGCGGCGCTGATGACAGGGCCGATATGGCTCCAGGGGATGCGGACCTTTTTTTCCTCTCCGCCGCGGATGGCGATGGTCTCATCATGGTAAATGTAGCGGTAGCGCTGCCGTCCGAAGCGGTAATACTCCGCATCAATGCTGTCAGGCTCGAGGCGGACCAGATCGACGTCGTCAACCATGCCGTTGGTGATGCCCCAGCCGACGAACTCGTTGCGGCCGACCACGAGGCCGGGGAGCCCGGGGAAGGCGGCGCCGACGGCATTGACGGCCGGGGAGTGAAGATGCATCAGGTAGTAGAGCGACGGCACGGTGAAGACGAGATGGGTGTCGTTGGCGAGGAGGGCCTGACCCCGCTCGGTCAGACGGCCGTTTATCACCCAGGCATTGCTGCCGAGCCCACCCGACGGGCTGTTGAAGAGGCGCCGCAGCTCCTCTTCACCCTGCCGGAGCACTGCGCTCACCGGCTCACCGCTGCGGGAATCCCGTTTTCTCTCCTCGAGGAGTGGAGTCCGCCGCAGAGAATCAAGGGATGGCAGCGGCAGCAGGCTGCGCAGGAAGCGGTCCATGCGCGAACGGCGTTTGAGAGGCGCTGCCGCGGTCGAGTCGCTCTCATCCACCCCGAGCGGGAAAGAGCGCAGCCCCGGCAGGGCCTCCGGGAGGATGCGGACGAACTTTTGTGAGTCCACTTTCGCAGCGGTTTCGGCGTAGACCAGATCGATATTCCAGCCCATGCTGAGCAGCCAGCCGATGAGGCGCATGCAGGCCAGGCTCTCCTCCGGCTGCCAGGGCTCAGGAGTATAGCGGAGAGCGCCGAATTCGAGCGGCAGCTGCCGGGCGGTGGCGATATAGGTATTGATGCCGGCGCAATAGGCGCGCAGGTTGGCGGCTGTGGCGGAGGGGAGCGCCGGCAGCAGCCGGCGGCCAAGGCGGCCGAAGCCGATGGTGCGTGTAAAGAGATCGACCTCGACCAGTTCAGGCCCCAGAATTTCGGCCAGGCGGCCGGTGGCGGCGCGGCGGAGAAAATCCATCTCCCAGAGCCGGTCCTGTGCGCAGCTGTAACCGGCGGCGAAATAGAGATCATACTCGCTGCCGGCATCGATGTGGACGACGCCCCATTCATCCCGGCCGATCTCAACCTGCCGCTCCAGACCGGGGGCGGGAAATGAGCCGCTCTCCGGCGGGACGGAGCGGCGTACGGAGAGATAGCCGAAAAGGATAAAGGCCGCTGCACAGAGCAGGATAATGACCAGGATGAAAATGAACCGCTGCTTGAGGGACATCGCTCTTTTCCATTAATGAAAAAGGCAAGAGAGGGGAACTCTTGCCTTCAGGACACCGTGCTCCCGACGTGCAGGAATCAGCGCCTTTTGGGTTTCTCGGTTCCGCTGCTGGAGGGTTTGGAATCACGCCGATCGGAGCCGGATTCCTTGCTGCTCTCCGATGTCCCCGCTGCAGGTGAGGATCCGGCATTCTGGTTAAAGCTCCGGCGGGAATCCTTCTGCTCGCTCGCCCCTGAAGAGGTGCTGCTGTCGGCCGCTTGCTTGCCGAGCCCGGGGGAGGTCACCGTCGGGGAGTAGCTGCCGGAAAAACTGCCCGAGTAGTCGGGCGACTGGGGATAGCGCTGCCGGAATTCCTCCGGGGCCCAGGACTGGCCAGGCGACTGGTCGTAATAGACTTCAGCCGCATCCAGCCACCAGGGCAGCTGATAGTAGAAAAGCCAGTCGAAATCGCCGGCATGGGAGGCGGGGATGGAGGGATTGAGCGGCATCCGCCGCCACTCCTCCACATACTCCTCCTCCTCGGCCGAAGCGCGCGGCAGGCGTATGGTGGTATAGCAGCCGCAGAAGGCGAGCACCGCGGCGAGCAAAAACAGGGTTGTCAGGCGATAGAATTTCATTTTACTCCAGAAAGAGAACTTGTCTGGTCTGGTTTTCCCGGCCGATTAGCGGTCGCGAGAGTTGTCATCTCTTCTCCGGCTGCCGAAAATACGCTCCCAGATCGAAAGCTTCCTCGACTGGGTGTATCTCGTATCGCGATCGGTGGCGCGGGTGAAATAAACGATTTTGAGGACACGGACATAGTCCCGGTTGCCCAGGTTGTCGGCGAGCAGGTTTTTGGCGGCGAATTCGAGGAACATGTTGGGCTGGAAGGCCCAGCGTACGCCGGCATTAAGAAAACCCTTGCTGCCGAAATTATTTCTGACGAGACCATTGCTGCCAGCAGGCATCGGGATCTCGTCGTTGTTGAAGGCGAAGGAATATTCGGCGACCACGGCGAGGTCGCGACCCAGCTGCCAATCCATCCCGCAAAAAAGATCGGGGAAACGATCTTTGTCGCTGGTCTCCAGGCTGTAGTTGGCGCCGACGTGCAGACCGACGTTCCAGAAGGCCCGATAATTCTTGGAAGCGACGGCATAAAAGCCGCGGGATTTGTAGGTATAGCGTTTGTAGGGGACCTTGGTGGGATCAATCTGGCCTGGGAGGGCATCGGGGTAATCGGAATCCCGCCAGTATTTGCCGTAACCCTGGGTATCGAGTCCGAAAACGACCGAAAAAAAGCGCGCGCTCTCGTCGACAGCCCGGTAGGCGATGTGGACGGCGGGGGCGTCATTCCACTTGATCACCTGATCCCCGATGATGTAATCGGCGCCGTAGGAGATGCCGAACATCATCCTTTCCGAGATTCCGGCCGAAAGGCGGGCAAGCATGCCGCCCTCCTCGAAGAGGAGGAGGCTGCCGCTGACATTGCCCCCCTTGAGGAGGCTGGCCGTCGGCAGGTCGATCAGCTGCAGGGTGTTGATGAAATAGTCCTCTCTGCTGCCCGGCCGGGAAGAATCCCGTCTGTTGATCTCGCGCTTGGAGAGCTGGGCCTGCACCGGCGCGGTCAGGCAGACCAGGGCGAGAAGCAGGAAGGTATATTTGCGCATAGGGATGGCCCTTTAGCCGTTTCCAAATTTATTAAATATAATGAAAAGGCCTCAGAAAGTCAACGATAAAACCCGATGCCTCAGGAGCGGATAAAGAGCCCGAATCCGACGCCGACCTGGACGAGTGTCCGTCTCTTTGTGAAGACCGGTCCACTGGGAAAGAGCTCGATGAACTGCAACTTGACGCGCAGGGTTGAAAAACGGCCGAACTGGGAAAAGGTGCCGATGCCGGCCATGACCGCCGGGCCCGAGTAGGTGGTGCTGGGCTTTTGGCTCAGGGAATAGCCCTCCGACCAGAGACCGACACCGAGGTTGGCGAAGACCGAGGAACTGACTCCCAGATCCAACCGGTAGACATCGTTCTTGCGATAGCCGGAGGGAATCAGATCAAAGAGCCGCATGCGTAAGCTGCCCATCAGCAGCGTTGCAATGCTCACTGAATCGGGTTGAAAACTGATGCCGACACCGGGTTCGATATCGATGCCGATGTTGCGGCTCAAATAGTAGCAGATCAGACCGTCAAAACCCAGATCGCTATAGTTCCGCTGCTGGGCATCCTGGTTTGAATGAAAGGAGATGGAACCACCAATTTCCGTCGAGCCTTTCCTCTGCGCCATGAGGGGGAACGAACAAAAGAGAAGCATCAGCACCACAACCGCACGTTTCACATGACCTCCCATTCTATCCCAGGAACTGATTCATCTGCTGTTACGGTACCACGATTTGCACCTGGCCGGCTCTTACAACCGGTCGGAGTGGAATGCGGGATCCGGCTGCTTTTCTACACATGGATTGAATCTCATTGTGGCGCCGCCGGGAGAGGTTGGACCTCACCCCGCAGCTCCTGTTGCAGGGCCTGGAGACGCTCCTCCAGCAGCTCCACCAACCCGCCGGACGACTGGGCCACGCGGCGGGACTTGAGCGATTTCATACGGATTTTCGTCTCCATATCCAACAGATAGCGGGCCAGGTCCTGACGCGCCTGACTGGCGATCTCCGAATCGGCATAGTTGGCAAGAAAATCATCGAACAACACAAAGGGGGAAGCATACTGATTCCAGAAGGGACGCCAGTGCTCCTCCCGCGCCTTGCCGACGGCGCTGCGGATGAGGTCATTGATCGCAGGGTCGTCGTTGCTGTCGACATAGGTGACACACCCGACATAATGGGTATAGAGACGGCGCAGCAGGGTCTCGCGCAGATCGGGATCGCGTTCAGCGTCGATCTGCTTTTGCAGCTCGAAGATGTCGGCGAGCCAGCGCTCCCTTTCGAAAGCCTGCTCCGAGAGCTTGTAGCGCAGCACCAGCCGGGTCCAGGCCCCGACCGGCACTTCATCCAGGGTGCCCGGCGTGAAATCGAGCTTTTTGACGAAGCGCAGGGCCGCTTCATCCAGAACCTCGTGGCCGGATGAGCGGCTCAGGGTGACCTCCTCAGGTTTGCCGTCAGGGCGGACAAAGACGGTCAGGCCGACCTCCCCCTCGAGCCTGTTCAACTGTGCGCTGAGGGGATAGTCGAGGGGGATCTGCGATGCCACGCGCGGCGGTTTAAGGCGGGAATGGGATGCGCAGCCGAACCCGAAAACCGCAATTAAAAGCAATATCCATAATGCTCTACCGACTTGCATAAGAGCTCCTTGGAATTGAAAAAGGGGAGTGAACAGGTCACTCCCCTTCCCATGCCATCCGGACGACGAAAGAGGCCGGAATGCCGCATCGCAACACCTCCCGTCCCGGCGCATCCGGCCGGGTTAGAAGCGCAGCGAGAGGGTGGCGATAATTTTTTGCAGGGAGCGATCCATTGTGATCGGCCCATCCGAGAGGTCATCACTTCTGCTCTCCTCCCAGCTGCCGCGGACATAAGTCAGGTCGAGCATGGCCTGTTTGTCCATCATAAAACTGAGCCCGCCGGAGTAATAGGTGCGGTCGGGGCGGATGACGCTGTCCTTGTAGGGCGAAGGATCACTGAAAAGGCCGCCGCGCAGGCGCAAGTTGGTGGCAGGTACGCTGATTTCAGCCCCGGCGCGCAGCCGGGTCACAGCCTGCATCTCCTTTTTGATGGCGCGATTGGCGGCTGTCCGTTCCATGCCGGAGATGGGGGGATCATCCTCGAACTTGGCCTGGGTCCAGTCCCGGAATTCAGCATCACCGGAGAGAAGCAGGAGGTCAAGGAGCTTGGCGGAAAAGCCGACGGAGGCGGCATAGGGCTCGGTGTACTGGTATTTGTAGGTGCCTTCATCCTCATCGTACCAGGCATCGTGCTCGGCGTCATAGAATTCGGTTTCACTCCAGCCCCAGTTTTCGGTGATGGTATAGGTGGTCGGCAGGGTTACGCTTGCGCCCAGGCGCCAGAGGCTTCCGGAGCGATAGAGCAGACCCAGTTTGAGATTGGTGCCGTCGATATCGGAGCCGAGCGTCTGATGCTGCTTGTAATAGCTCCAGTCCGCATCGTCGGTCGGATCGGCCTCATCCCCGGGAGAAAAATAGAGATCGAATTTATCCTCATTCATGAATTCCGAGGAGTGGTCGATATGTCCGTTGATGAAATTGATGCCGGCGCCCATGAAGAGATTGGGGCTGACCTCGATGGAACCCGAAAGGGTGAACTGGTTGCGGCTGCCCTCATCGAGGATGGAATTGGTCTGATAGAGAGAGTCGATGGTCAGGGCGCCCACATCCACCATGGCATCGTAATCGCGCCCCTTGTCGTAGCCGACGCCGAAGACCAGGCTGCCGCGCGCAGTCGGCACGGGAAAGACCAGGCCGATGGAGTTCAGACGCGTGAAGCTGTCGGCCGTCTCCGCTCCGGTGCCGAGAAAGAGGGCATCCGACTTGATGCTGTTCTGCGAAAAGCCGATGTTGAATTCCCGGCGCTTCATCTGTCCAATACCAGCGGGGTTCCAGTACATGGCGGTATAGTCATCCGAGATCGCGGTGTAGGCGCCGCCCAGCCCGAGGGCGCGTGCGCCGACGCCCAGATCATTCCCCATATGAAAAAAATCTTCGGTGAGCACATTGCTCTGTGCGTATGCGCCGGAGGCCAGGCCGATACCCATCACCAGCGTCGCCATGATCAGCGTCTTGTTCAAAATCCTCATTTCAAGATCTCCCAAAAGTATCGAATGCAGTCGTAAAAAAGCCATATCTCCGTCACGTCGGAAAGGAGCGACTGGACTTACCAGGCTCAGCGCCGGTGCGAACCACCGCTGGAGGAACTGCCGCGCGAGGAGCTGCTCCCGGAGGAGCTGCTGCGCGAAGAGCTGCCGCCCGAGGAGCTGCTGCCTGAACTGCGCGCCGGAGTTGAAGAGTAGCTGCTGCCGCTGCTGCGCGAATAGCCGCTGGAACGCGAGCTGGAACGGCCCTCGGAACTGCGCGCGGACGGGGTGCTGCTGCTCCTGCGCTGCGAGGAGTAGCTGCGGCCGGACTCGGCGCGGGAGGCGCTTTCCGTGGAACGGCGGTAGTCAGAACGCATCCGCTGGCTGCTCGAGCGATTGGAGGCCTCGCTGCGCTTCCCGGAGCTGGACTTTTTCTCCGAACTTTTGCGTTCGATCTGCGGGGTCTGCTGTGGCCGGCTTGGCGTGCGGTTCAGTCCGGGCTGGCTGCGCTTTTCTCCGCTCGAATTCCCTGAATTGGTGGAGCGGCGCACTTCGGAGCCGCTCTTCTCGCGTCGGGTGGAGCCGGAGGTTCCACTCGATTCGCTTCCGGTTGATTTGCGGCGGATTTCACCAGATGGTGTGGTCCTCTTGTCGCCCGTGGAGGGGCGCGTCACCGTGCCGCTTTCGCCGCTGCGGCGCGTCGGTGCGCGGCGGGTATCGGGGGTTCCTGCCGGAGTAGTGCCATCAGTCGTGCGTGTGCGGCTGGCTGCGTCGCCCGGCCTGCGCTCATAGCCGCCGGAACGCCTCGTTTCGGCCGGTGCGCCGGCCTGATCGGAGGAACCGACCGTGCGCGGCCGTTTGCTGACGGCATAGTTGCCGACGCCGAAGGAACGGCGCTCCCAGTCACGATATTGGCCTTCATGCCCCCAGCCGCCGCCTCCCCAACCCCAGCCGTTATGGTGGTGGTAATAGTAGGGGCTGCCCCAATAGCCGGCATAGCCGTACCAGGGATCATAAAAACCCCAACCGCCGTAATAACTGAAGGAGGGCCAGTACCAGGGATCGCCCCAGTAATCGTTGTAGCCGTACCACGGATCCCAGCGGTGATGCCAGCGCCACCAGGAGTTGGTCCGGTAATGCCAGTAGGGTGAATACCACCAGGCATCGATATAGACCGTAGGCACCCAATCCTGGACGTAGATATCGGGGTAGGCCGACCGGTCCACGATGATGGTGTCCGGCGTCTCCAGGCCGTAGCCGTCATCGTCGTCATAGGTGTATTCCGATTCGACCGGCTCCTCTACCTCTTCGTCGTAGGGCTCATCGTAATAGACCCGTTCCGGGGCCTTGGCCAGCTGGGTGTAGCAGCCGGTGAAAGCGATCGCCAGAACGACGGTCATGAGGGTGAGGAGTACAGGCTTGTATTTAACAGTTTTCATGGGGCCTCCTAAAACAAGGCGCGGATAAATCTCTATCTTCTTCTCAATGTAGCACTTGCAGTAGCCAAATGCAAAGTATTTTCTTCACAATTGGCCCTTGTGCTCATTGCATAATATCTAACGGTGATTAAAATGAAATGTTCCGTTTTCGTGCACAAAATCGCCGCAGGGGGACAGTTGAGGCTATGCTGTGGTGCCGGGAGGGATTAAACGACCGGGCCCTGAAGATAAACAGGGAGCTGCGGCTTTACTTTGCAGAGGGCAAAATCATCGTCAAGCTGTCTCACCATTATCGATAGCTGATACTGCCTGACCCGGCGGTGGAGAAGCTATATCTCCTCCACCCCATCCCTGGTCATCCAGCCGACCTTGCCGTCCAGCAAAATCACCTTGACGTAGGCCCCGGAGGGCTCGGCGATCCGCACCCTGGTCCCTTCGTGGAGATCGAAGGCCTGAGTGGCATCGCTGGCCGGGGCGCTCAGTACGCTGACCTTGTGGGGCATGATGATGCCAAAGCGGACGTTCTTCGCCTCCCGCGCAGTGGCCCAATAGAGGGTCCCGGCCACGAGGAAAAGAACCAGCAGTGGGATAAATAGATAGCCAGCAACCGCGCGCACGCCGCTATGTGAAACCAGCAGCCGGACGATGACGGCGGCGATGAGCAGATTGAAGAGAATCAGCGCCAGCACCCCCCACTGTCCGACGCTCAGCGCCTGCTTGACAGCGGTCCAGATCCGCGCGGTGAAAAGGGCGGGCGGGGCCGCGATCTTGTCCACCACCCGCAGCTGCGCCAGTTCGAGATTGGTGGCGATGTCCGGATCTGCGGGCTTGAGCGCCCGGGCCCGCTCGTAGTTGAGAATGGACTTGCCCAGCTCCTGCATGCGAAAATAGGCGTTGCCGAGATTATAGTAGAGCTCGGCGCTCTCATAGCCGGTGGCAAGGGCCGATTCATAGGCCTTGATCGCCTCCTCATAGGCGTTGTTCTGCATGGCTGTATTGCCCTGCTGGTAGTACTGCATGGCGCTCTGACTGGCAAAGGCCACAGCAGCCAGCAGAATCAGGGAAATGATTAATCGCATTCGCATAGGCTAGACCGCTTTTTCAAGATTGATGATCGCCTCCTTGGCCTCCTTGTAGATCCCCTGCATCTGGTTCAGGGTGACCTCCGAGGGGGCGAAGCGCTGATAATCGCACACCTTTAACAGCTGTAAATACTCTCCGATCGTCCCCTCGGCCACACCCCTCTCCCTGAGGCGCGACTCCAGCTCGCTGCTGAGGATGCCCGCCTCGGACAGGTTGAGCTTGTCCGCGGCGAAGCCGAGCAGCGCCCGGGAGATCTCGGCAAAGTATTCTTTCTGCTTCTCCACCTGCAGCAGCCCGGAGGCCGCGCTCAGCCGCTTCATCGCCATGCGGTTAGCGCGGCGGCTGCGGGCGTACGCAATGTTGCCGCTGAGCTTGTCGAGGTGGCGGCGATAGCCCAGGGCCGCACCCAGGGCCAGCAGGGGCAGGATCCAGAGCAGGGTGAACCAGCCGCTGCGGTGGAAGGCGCCGCCCTTGCGCCGCCATTCTGGAGCGTTGAGCTTGATGAAACGGATATCCTGGTTGATGAGCGCGACCTCCTCCTTGCTCAGACCGGAGGGCAGCACCGTGACTTCGCCGCTCCCCTTGGCCACCGGGATGACGATCTCGGGGGTCGTAGCCGTGGCGTAGCGTCTGGCGGCGAGGTCGAAATAGCTGAAGACGATCGGCCGGATGCGCTGCTCGCCCGGAAAGCGGGGCACGAGCACATACTCAAAGCTCTTCGAGCCGCTGATGCGGTCGCCGCTGCGCTGGATGTTCTCGGTCACCTTGGGTTCGTACTGCTCGAAATCCCGCGGCAGGAGCACATTGGGGCGGGGGATGGTCTTGATGTTGCCCTCGCCGGAGACGACCACCTTGAAGGTAACGGCCTCATTGGTGGTCACCTCTTTCTTGTCGATCGAGGCCTGGATGCTGAATTTGCCGGCGAGTCCGCTGAAATTGGCGGGCTTGCCGGCTTCGGGGAAGGGGAGCACCTCGATGGAGACCGGGCGCGACTGCACCGTCCTGCGCACGGTGCGGCCGAAAAAGGGATCATCGAAAAAGCTGTCAAAAATGTCGTTGCTGCGCCGCCGCGCCTGCACCCGGACATCACAGTCCACCCCGAGGCTGCCGATCTCCACCCTGCCCGGGGAGGTCGGAAACATCGCCATTTTCTTGAGGTCGGCCACTACATATTTGCGGCCGTTGATCACCTCGTTGCGGGTCTGCGGCTGCTGGGGCAGGGGGATCTCCTCGCTCCAGAAGCCGGCGGTCTCGGGGAGCTTGCTCAGGGCATAGCCGGAAACATTGACCCGCGTATAGATCCGGAAGGTGACGATCACCGGCTCGTTCTGGTAAACCTGGCGCTTGTTGACCAGGGCGCGGATGAAGAGATCCTCATCCGAGGCCTCGCTTGCCGGCAGGGGTTGGGCCTGAGTCTGACCGGTGACGCCCTGGCCGCTCCCACTGCTGCCGCTTCCCCCCGTCGCCGCACCCTGGCTGACACTCAGGGGGATGGGTTTGCTGCTGATGGACTGCCCCTTGTAGGTGACGCTGACCGGGGGAATGGAAAAGCTCCCCTCCTTGATGGTCTGATAAAAATAAGTGAAGCTCTTCTGCACCGACATCTTGCCGTTGATAATCTGGATGTTTTGCGAGGTGCCGCCGGACCCGATCATGGCCAGGAATTCGCTGACATCGGGCAGATCGATGCGGCCGACGCTGTTGGCCCCCTCGCCGGTGAGCTCAACGGTCAGGACGAGCTGCTGGTTGAGCGCCAGGCTGGTGCGGTCCACCGACGAGCTGATCGAGAGGGGCTGGGCGGCAGCGGCAGCAGCCCAGAGGATCAAGGTCAGAATATATTTTCTTGCCATCATATGCGTCTTCTCTCTTTGCAAAAGCTCCCTCCGGCGATCACCAGTCTTTCACCACCGTGATCCGGCCGGGGGCCTTCATCTTGCGGCTATCCTTCTGATTCCGCTCATCCTGCTTCAAGGCATCCAGGATCCGGGCGGCGTCTTCCTTGGAAATCTCATCCGGCCGGGGCTGCGCCTTCTGTTCCTGCTGCTCCTGCTGTTGCTGCTCTTCCTGCTGCTGCTGTTCCTGCTGCTGTTCCTGCTTGTCCTGCTGCTCCTGATCTTGCTGCTGCTGCTGTTGCTGTTGTTGCTGCTGCTGTTGCTGCTGCTGGGGATTCTGCTGCTGCTTTTGGGCCTCATCCTTCAGCTTCTTGCGCGCGAATTCGAGGTTGTATTTGGCGTCCTCATCAGTCGGATCGAGCTTGAGCGACTGGGTATAGGCCTGTATGGCCTCGGGCAGCTTGTTGAGGCGGAAGAGGGCGTTGCCCATGTTGTAATAGCTCTTGGCCTGGATGAGGCGGTCGTCGCTCCTGAGCGCGGCCTGGGTCTCCTTGAGCGCCTCCTCGTACTTGTTCTTCTTGTATTCGGCGGCGCCGATATTGAAGGGGGCTTCCGCTCTCTCCGGAGCCTGGGTTTGGGCATCGCGGTATTTGATCAAGGCGTCGTCATAGCGCTCTTCAGTATAGAGCTTGTTGCCCTGGACGATCTTGCCGCGGCCGGGTTGGGCCTGAGCCCCTCCCGCTGCGAGCAGGGCGCCGGCGAGAAGAAACAATCCGATCGGTTTCATAGGAATCACCACTTGAAAAGACGTTTCAGCCAGAAATCGCGCCGCTGCCGCCGCTCCGGGACAAAGATCTCTGCGGCGAGCAGGGCGATGGCGATGATGAGCAGATATTGAAAACGGTCCTCGAACTGGGAAAAGCGCATCGAGCCCAGCTCCTTCTTCTCCAGCTTGTCGACATCGTCATAAATTTTACGCAGCTCCTCCTCGCCGCTAGTGGCGCGGAAATACTTGCCATTGGTCTGGAGGGCGATCTTTTCGAGGGTCACCTCGTCCAGTTTGGTGATCACCACCTGGCCTTCGCGGTCCTTCTTGAATCCCGCCGAGACCCCATAGTCGGTCATCACCGGGATGGGATCTCCCTTGGGAGAGCCGATGCCGACGGTGTAGATGATCACCCCCTGACGCTCCGCCTCCTCGGCCTGTTTCATCACATCGCCCTCATGGTCCTCCCCGTCGGTGATGATGACCAGCACCTTGTGCTTGCGCTCCTGCTGGTCAAAGGCCTCGAGCGCCCTGGAGATGGCCTGGCCGAGATTGGTGCCCGGCGTCGGGATGAGGCCGGGATCGAGGATATCGAGAAACAGCTTGGCCGCGCCGTAGTCGAGGGTGAGGGGGCACTGGACAAAGGCAGTGCCGGAAAAGGCGATGAGGCCGACGCGGTCGCCCTGGAGGCGATTAAGCAGGCTCTCCACCTCATGCTTGGCCTTCTCGAGGCGGCTGGGCTGAACATCCTCGGCCATCATCGAGGTCGAGACATCGATGGCGATCATGATGTCGATCCCCTCGCGCTTGACCTCCTCGATGCGGGTGCCGATCTGGGGCCGCGCCAGGGCGAGCAGGGCGAAGAGCAGAGCGAGGAGGATCAGCGCCGCCTTGAGGATCTGACGGGTCGGACTGGCGTTGGCCGCCAGCTTTTTCATCAGCTCGCTGCTGCCGAAGCGCTGCAGGGCCCGGGACTTGGCGCGGAAGGCAAAGTAGTAGAAGATCAGCGCCAGCGGAATCAGCCAGAGGAGATGGAGAAGATATGAGTTAGCAAATCGCAGCATAGCGCATTCCCGGAATTAGGGTATTTTGCGGAATATCGTGTTGCCCAGGATCACCTCGAGGGCGAGGAGGATCAGGGCGGCGATCAGATAGCGGGAGAAGAGTTCGCGATAGCGGGTGTACTGTTTCACCTCGATCTTGGTCTTTTCCATCGCGCTGATCTCTTTGTAAATCCGCTCAAGGCTGGTCTTGTCGGTGGCGCGGAAATACTGGCCGCTGGTGATCTCCGCCACGCGGCGGAGCAGATCCTCATCTATATTGACCGGCATGCGCACATAGCGCCGTCCGAAGATGGGGTCATCGACCGGGTAGAGGGCCTCCCCCTTGCTGCCGGCGCCGATGGTGTAGACCCGGATGTTGAAGCTTTTGGCGATGCGCGCCGCGGTGATGGGATCGAGCTCGCCGCGGTTGTTCTGGCCGTCGGTGAGCAGGATAACCACTTTGCTCCGGGCCTTGCTGTCGCGCAGGCGGTTGATGCTGGTGCCCAGCCCCATGCCGATGGCGGTGCCGTCCTCGATCTGGCCGATATGAATCTCCTCGAGGAACTTGAGGAGAATGCCGTAATCGAGGGTGAGCGGGCACTGGGTGAAGCTCTGGCCGGCAAAGACCACCATGCCGATGCGGTCATTGCTCCGTCCCTTGATGAAATCGGCGGCGACCAGCTTGGCCGCTTCCAGGCGGTTCTTGGGTTGAAAATCCTCCGCCAGCATCGAGCTGGAGATGTCCATTGAGAGGACGATATCGATGCCTTCGGTGATCATCTCCTCCTCGCGGCTGCCGGCCTGGGGCCGGGCGAAAGCGATGATCATCAGGGCGAGGGCGGCCAGGCGCAGCAGAAAGAGGAGATGACGGTAGCGCCGCCGGCTGGAGGTGCCGACCTCCTTGATGAGGGCGATGTCCGAATAGCGCACGGTCGAGCGGCTGCGCAGGCTGCGGCGCAAGTACCAGAAGAGCATCAGCGGCAGGATGAGCAGCAGGAAGAGAAATTCAGGATTGGCAAAGCGGAACATATCAGTTGCCCTCCCCGTTTTCAGTCTTTGCTCCAGCCGTGGTCACGCCCTGCGCTCCGACTTTTGCAATGGCGGCCGAAACCGCCGGGGCGCCGGCCGGGTTCTCCTCCGCAGCGCCGGTATCTGCTTCGGCTTCACCGGGTTGGGTCGGTTCCGGCGCAGCCCACATCAGCCTGGTGCCCTGGACGAAATCGAAGGCGGTTGAGATGAGGCGTTCGGTCTCGGCGGCCTCCGGCACATATTTGGCAAACTTGGCCATGTCACAGATCGACAGCAGCTCCTTCAGGCCGGGCAGCCACTTCTCCTCGAGGCCGTACTTGTCAAGGGCGCCGAGCAGCTGCCGGCTGGTCATTTCGGGGGCATCGATGCCGTAGCGCCCCTGGATATAGCGGCGGATAATATCGGCCAGCTCGCTGTGCCAGGCCTTGTGCTTGCCGGTGGCGAGCCAGTCGCTGGCGACCAGGGCCTTGAGCTCTTCGAGGGCGATCTCGTGGGCCGGTCTGGGCGGAGCCTGGCGTTCGGGCAGGATACTTTTACCCTGGCGCCGGCGGCGTACGTACCACCAGGCGGCCACAGCGGCGGCGATGAGCAGCACTCCGCCCCCCACCTTGAGCAGGATCGACCGCCAGTCGCGCGGCGGCACCAGGGGCGGCTTGATGTCACGGATATCCCCGGCCTCGCTCGGATTGAGGCTCTGCACCAGAATCCTGATCGGCTCGCTGCTGAGGGTGTGCCGCGCGGTGTCGCCCTTGAGGGTGTAGGTGACTTGCAGGGCCGGGATTTCGAATTCGCCGGTATCGAAAGTGGAGATGAGATAGTCGGCGCCGAGGATGGACTTGCCCTCCTCCTTCTTCGGCGGCAGGAGCTGGTAATCGCGCAGCTCGAACATGCCGAGGTTGCTGCCCGGCGTAGGCATCTCCACGGTGACATCAGGGGCGTGGCTGACGCGGAGACTGTAGCGCACCACATCGCCGATGAGGATCTTGGCGCGGTCCACCTGCGAGTTGATGGTCACCTGCTCCTGGGCCTGAGCCAGTACCGTAGTCAAAAGGCAGAGAATAATCAGTAAACGTCGTCTTGGCATATCGAGTGAACTCAGTTTATTAATAACAGTTCTCACAGAGGCACAGGGACACAGAGAGCGTGCTTTCGCTGTGCCTCCGTGCCACTGTGTGGAACAATATTTTATTTCACCTGGTCATCGAAGAACTGCACGCCTTCACTCTGGATCATACCGCCGATGAGTTCCTGAAAGGCCCGCTGATATTTATCGCGGTAGAGGTCCTGGGCCACCTGCTGCTGAACCTCGCTGAGGGGCTTTTCGCGCACGACCTTGCCCTTGTCATTTTTTTCGGCATAATCCTCCCGATGGGCACGGTAATAGAGGTCGATATCGCCCTCACTGACGTTGATCCTGTCCGCGACCTTGTCCTGGAGGAGGCGGCGTACCATCAGGGCCTTCCTGGCCTGGAAGGCGCCGTCGACCACCTGCTGATCGTTTTCGAGTCCCGCCCGCCTGGCGGTATCGTAAAGCAGCTCGGTGGCGACGTATTCGCGTAAATACTGCAGTTTGGTCTCCCGATTGCGGAATTGTTCCCGCACGGTCGGGGGGAGCTGGTCGATCTCGAAATCGAGGTCGCTCAGAGTGATCTCCCGGCTGCCGATGCGCGCCACCACCGCCCCCGGGCGCGATTTCTGCACCCGCGAGGGATCGAGCTGCACGGTCTCGTCGAGGGCCTGACGGGCATCGGCGCTGCGGTCGAGCCGTTCCAGGCAGGCGACGATCTTTTTGTTGACCTCGGGAACGATCGGGCTTTCGGGATGGAAATGCTTGACCTTGAGATACCAGGCCAGGGCGTCGGCGTAATTGTGCAGGCGCTCGAAATAGAGGTTGCCGATGGCGTACTGCAAATTGGCCGCCTCGTTCGCATCGAGGTCATAGTCGCGCAGGCAGCTTTCGTACTCCCTGATGGCCTGGGAAAAGAGCGAACGGTTGACCAGGTCCGCGGCGAATTCGCGCACCTTTTCAGCCTCACCGGCGGGGCGCTTGCCCGAGCCGCAGCCGCCAGCCAGAACAATTGTGCATAAAACGACAACATGGAGAAGCAGTCTCTTGCGCATGCAGCACCTCATCCTCTTAACGGTAGCGCTTGGCCCGCATCTTGAAGAAGCGGATCAGCGGCTCGACATATGAAGCCCGGGTGTTGATCTCCACCTGGTCCACATTCATGCTGCGGAAGAGCTTCTGCCGGCCGCCTCTGCCCTGCTGGGCGCGCTTGCTGAAGGCCCGCCGCGTCCCCTCGTCAGCGGTGTCCAGCAGCCAGGTTTCACCGGTTTCGGCATCCTCCAGCTCGATAAACCCGACATCCGGCAGTTCCAACTCGCGCGGATCGGTCAGGGAGATGGCGACGATATCGTGGCGCTTGTTGGCGATCTGCAAAGCCTTTTCATATCCGGAGGAGAGAAAATCGGAGATGAGAAAGACCACACTGCGCCTGCGGCTCACCTTGCTGAGGTACTCCAGCGCCTGGCCGATGTCGGTCCGGCTCCCCTGCGGCTGATGAAAAAGCACCTCTCGGATGACCCGCAGTACATGGGACTTGCCCTTCTTGGGGGCGACGAATTTCTCGATGCCCTCGGAAAAGATGATCAGGCCGACCTTGTCGTTGTTCTTTATCGCCGAAAAGGCGAGCAGGGCACAGATCTCGGCGGCGATCTCGCTTTTCATCTGCGACACGGTGCCGAACGCCGAGGAGGAGCTGACATCGACCACCAGCATGACGGTCAGCTCGCGCTCCTCTTCAAAGATCTTGACGAAGGGATGGCCCATGCGCGCCGTGACGTTCCAGTCGATGGTGCGAATGTCGTCCCCGGGCAGGTATTCGCGCACCTCGGAGAACTCCATGCCCCTGCCCTTGAATACCGAGTGGTATTCGCCGGAAAAGACATCGTTGACCAACCCGCGGGTCTGGATCTCGATGCGCTTGACTTTTTTGAGTATCTCTTTTGGGATCATGGTCTCTGTCACCCGTTGCCTGTGCCGGTCCTGACGGCCGCCGATCAGGGCACTTCCACTTTGTTGATGATCTTGCGGACCACATCTTCCGCGCTGATCTCCTCGGCTTCGGCCTCGTAGGTGATGATGACACGGTGGCGAAGCACATCCATGGCGATGGAGCGGATATCCTCGGGCGTCACATAGCCGCGGCGGCTGAGGAAGGCATGGGCCTTGGAGGCCATGCTGAGATAGATCGAGGCGCGCGGGGAGGCGCCATAGGCGATGAGATCGGCCAGCTCATCCAGGCCGTACTCCTTCGGCTTGCGCGTGGCAAAGACGATGTCGACGATATAGT